>JMBX01000165.1_pt1 | contig 17836 bp, 24 predicted proteins | sample 616521 | NCBI WGS metagenome assembly JMBX01 (sample SAMN02727906, study PRJNA239997) | anaerobic digester metagenome | biome: anaerobic digester; isolation source: mesophilic anaerobic digester inoculated with municipal waste water sludge... | place: Germany: Bielefeld University, CeBiTec ...
ATGTAGCCTGTCGCCCGACACCAATCTGATCACGGATAAACTGATAGAGGGCACCCCGTTTCTTGTCGTAACGGTGCAATGTATGTACAGGCTTTCTGCCAGGCGGCAGCTCGTCTATAACCGAAACATCAAGATCGCCATACACCGTCATAGCCAGCGTACGGGGGGGATAGGAGTGGCAGTCATTACCAGCACATGCGGGGGGGCCTGCAGCTTTTGGTCCACAATTTTGCACGCTGCGCCACACCAAAGCGATGCTGCTCATCAATCACCACAAATCCCAGTTTACTGAACTGAACCACATCCTCAATAAGAGCATGTGTGCCAATTAGTATATCAATCACTCCCGATTGCAGTTCTTTATGCATCACCTCGCGCTCTTTTTTTCTTAGTAGAACCTGTAAGAAGAGCCACCTTCACCTTCATTCCTGAAAGCATTTTCGTAAAAGTCTCGAAGTGTTGTGATGCAAGAATCTCGGTAGGCGCCATCAGGCATGATTGAAACCCGTTATCCAGGGCTATCAGCATACACATAATAGCCACCAGTGTTTTGCCGCTTCCCACATCTCCCTGTAACAAGCGGTTCATCTGCTTCCCTGAAGCCGTGTCTTTCCTGATCTCTTTAATCACACGCTTCTGTGCACCTGTCAACGGGAACGGGAGCTTATACTTATAGAATGAATTGAGATGGTTTCCCACTTTACGGAAGACAAAACCGTTAAGTTTCATTTTCCTGTCGGAGGCATACCGCACAATACTGAGCTGTATATAGAAGAGTTCCTCAAACTTGAGGCGAAATTCAGCATCACGAAGGAGTGCCTCCGTTTTTGGAAAATGAATATTCTCAACCGCATCATGAAACGCCATCAGCTTTGCTGTCCTCACAACATCAGATGAAAGTGATTCTGGCAGCCTCTCCCTGATCATACCGAAAGCACTGCCTATTATCTTTTGCATTGCCTTAGAGTTAAGATAATGGTTTTCATCTTCTCCGTGGTGTTATACATCGCCATCAGCCCCCCCTCGGGGCGGGCAGAATCGTCCATGAAAGGGTCTATATCAGGATGGGCGATATTCCACCTTCCGTTGAAAAGGCTTGGCTTTCCAAAGACAATATACTCGGTGTTCAGCTTATATTTGCTTTCAATAAAGCGAATTCCCTGAAACCATACCAAATCAACAAAACCGGTTCCATCGGTAAAATGTGCTACTAAACGCCTTCTTCTTCCTTCGCCAAAGGTCTCAAACGCAGTGATACGCCCTTTCAACTGGATGAATGCCACAGAGTTATCGATCTCGTGCACATAATATATGCGTGATCTGTCCACATACCGGTAAGGGTACCAACGCAGAAGATCACCAAGCGTGAACACATCGATCTCCTTGTTGAGGATCTCGCTCTTTTGGGTCCCACGCCGGGAATAAACTTTATGTCTGTCTGAAGTATATTCATTATACAATACTTGGCACTCGTTCCGGATAGCGAGTCTTGTGCAAAAATATAAAAAATGAGGAACAGGTCAACCATTCCTCATTACATAAATCAAACACATCCCCCCGTAACCCTAATCACGGGATATCCATGGGTGAAAGCAGTTGCTTACCACGCGAAAGCGGATATTGCTTCATGGTTGCATTCACCTTTCCCCGGACTGATGAAATTATTTTATCATCATCGGGATTAGAAAGCACCGTATCTATAAATTCCACAATTTCGCCCATAAGCTTCTCCTTGGCTCCACGAGTGGTGATAGCAGGCGTGCCGAATCGCAGGCCCGATGTTTGAAATGGAGAGCGGCTATCAAAAGGTACCATATTTTTATTGGCCGTGATATCGGCTTCTACAAGTACTTTTTCGCCCACTTTGCCAGTCAAGGCAGGGAATTTGGTGCGTAAATCTACTAGAACAATATGATTGTCAGTGCCTCCGGAAACAACTTTATAGCCTTTATCAATAAAGGCCTGTGCCATCACAGCTGCATTTTCCTCACCTGTACCTGATAGGTTTGTAGTCAGGCTGCAGAGCTTCATAAAAGGATACTGCCTTAGAGGCTATCACATGCTCCAGCGGCCCTCCCTGCATTCCCGGGAATACTGCTGAATCGAGCACCGCCGACATCATTTTCACTTCTCCTTTCGGTGTTGTCAGCCCCCACGGATTTTCAAAATCTTTACCCATCAAAATGATACCTCCCCCCCTAGGGCCTCGCAACGTTTTATGGGTAGTAGATGTAACAATATGCGCATATTTAAGTGGATTCTCAAGCAATCCGGCGGCGATCAATCCTGCAGGATGCGCCATATCAACCATAAAAATAGCTCCTATCTCATCGGCTACCCTGCGGATACGTGCATAGTCCCACTCACGGGAATAGGCAGAAGCCCCGCCAATTATCAGTTTAGGCCTCTCTCTGCGGGCAACCTCATCAAGCTGATCATAATCTACCCGTTGATCATCCTCATGCACATTATATTCCAATGGCTGAAACATTATACCGGAAAAATTTACCGGAGAACCGTGTGAAAGATGGCCTCCGTGCGAAAGATTCAATCCAAGGAACTTATCTCCAGCCTTAAGGCATGCAAGAAACACTGCTGCATTGGCTTGTGCTCCGGAGTGCGGTTGCACGTTTACCCACTCTGCTCCGAACAATTCCTTTAACCTGTCGATGGCGAGCTGTTCGCTCATATCAACCACCTCACAACCTCCGTAATAACGTCTGCCAGGATAGCCTTCGGCATATTTATTAGTCAGCACAGACCCCCCATAGCCTGCATTACCTGTTCACTTACAAAATTCTCAGAAGCAATCAGCTCAATACCCTTCAGCTGCCGATCCCTCTCTTTTGCGATAATCTCAAAGATTTGTGTATCTTGATTCATTCAAACTGTAAATTTATTTTTAAAACAGAATGCAAATGTAAGAAGATTAAGCCAAAAAAACAGTGCATTTTCACTAACCAATGTGATAAGAAAACGAAAATTGGGAAAAAAAATTCATAAGCATAAAAATATCTCTCAATTTCTATGAGGAAACATAAATTTTATATACATTTGTAAAGGGAAAACCATCAAAATGATATTGCTATGAGCCTAAACAAATACCCGGCGGAACCTTTCCGCATCAAATCGGTAGAAACCGTAAAGATGATCTCTCGCGAAGAACGTGAAAAAGTAATTAAAGAAGCAGGATATAACACATTCCTGATTAAAAGTGACGATGTTTATATTGACCTGTTGACTGACAGCGGGACCAACGCGATGAGCGACCGCCAATGGGCAGGAATGATGATTGGCGATGAGTCGTATGCCGGCAGCATCAACTTCAGGCATCTTGAAGAAACTGTACAGGATATATTCGGCTTTAAACATATTGTCCCCCCCACACATCAGGGAAGGGGTGCCGAAAACCTGCTTTCACAGATTGCCATTAAACAGGGGCAATATGTTCCAGGGAACATGTATTTCACTACCACACGCTATCATCAGGAAAGAAACGGTGGCATCTTTGTGGATATTATCCGGGATGAAGCTCACGAAGCATGGATGAATATCCCTTTCAAAGGAGATATCGACCTGAATAAGCTGCAGAAGCTGATTGATGAAAAAGGGGCAGAAAACATCGCCTATGTGTGTCTTGCCGTCACTGTAAACCTTGCCGGCGGACAGCCAGTCTCAATGAAAACATGAAGGAGGTACGCGAACTGACACGCAGACATGGCATCAGGGTATTTTATGATGCCACCCGGTGTGTTGAGAACGCCTATTTCATTAAGGAGCAGGAGGAGGGTTACACTGGCAAAACCATCCGGGAGATTGTACATGAAATGTTCAGCTATGCTGACGGATGCACTATGAGCGGAAAGAAGGATTGCCTGGTAAATATCGGCGGATTTTTATGCATGAATGACGATGATCTTTTTGCAGAGGCTAAGGAGCTGGTGGTAGCTTATGAAGGTATGCCGTCGTACGGTGGCATGGCTGGCCGTGATATGGAGGCTATGGCAATAGGGTTGAAGGAGTCTCTTCAATTTGAATATATAGAACACCGTGTGAAGCAGGTGCGTTATCTTGGCGACCTTCTTCTTAAAGCGGGAATACCCATTATAGAACCCACCGGCGGCCATGCTATATTTCTGGATGCCAGGCGATTTTGCCCGCACCTACAGCAGGACCGTTTTCCAGCCCAAAGCCTGGCAGCAAATCTTTATCTTGAATCGGGAGTGAGAAGTATGGAGCGTGGTATAGTTTCAGCGGGACGAAACAAATACACAGGGGGATCATCACCGGCCTAAACTGGAGACGGTGAGACTAACCATTCCACGCCGTGTTTATACATACCGTCACATGGATCTGGTTGCCGAAGCAGTTATTTCACTGTATAAAAGAAGGGAGTCCATAAAAGGACTTCGTTTCGTGTATGAGCCGAAACAGTTACGCTTCTTCACAGCCAGGTTCGAAGAGACAGATTAAAAAAACATGTAATGTTTCCGAAAACAACAATTACATTTATACATCTCCCGGTAATAATTTTGATACTCACCACTGGTAACGCTATCCAGCCAATCCTGATGATCGATGTACCACCGGACGGTCTTTTCAATCCCCTCTTCAAACTGGAGGGAGGGTTGCCATCCAAGTTCATCCTTTATCTTCGATGCATCGATGGCGTAACGTAAATCATGTCCGGCCCGGTCGGCTACATAGGTGATTAGTTTCTCCGACACACCCTCTTCCCTTCCGAGTAAACGGTCTGTAGTTTTAACAAGAAGGCGAATCAGATCGATATTTTTCCATTCGTTAAAGCCACCTATATTGTATGTATCGCCTTTTCGCCCATTATGAAAGACCAGGCATATAGCTCGGGCATGGTCCTCAACATAAAGCCAGTCGCGTACATTTACTCCTTCTCCATAAACAGGCAACGGCTTATTCCGGCGAATATTATTGATGAAAAGCGGAATCAGCTTCTCCGGGAACTGGTAAGGCCCGTAATTATTTGAGCAGTTGGTAATAACAACCGGAAGGCCGTAGGTATCGTGATAAGCTCTGACAAAATGATCGGAAGATGCCTTGGAAGCGGAGTATGGACTATGGGGGGGATCGTAACGTGTCTCTTCAGTAAATAGTGTATTATCAAATTCCAATGCTCCATAAACTTCATCTGTGGAGACATGATAGAAGAGTTTATTCTCGAAGTTATCCTTCCAGCACTCCCTTGCAGCCTGTAACAGGTTAAGGGTGCCCATGACATTGGTTTCGGCAAAAGAAAATGGATCTGTAATTGATCGGTCCACATGACTTTCGGCAGCAAGGTGAATGACATTATCGATCTTGAATGTTTTGAAAACCTCTTTTATCTTATCAAAATCGCAGATATCGGCTTTCACAAAAGTGTAGTTAGGCTTATCCTCTACATCCTTCAGGTTAGCCAGATTCCCCGCATAGGTAAGTTTATCAAGATTTATGATATGATATTCCGGATAACTGTTCACGAACAGCCGTACAACATGTGAGCCTATAAAACCGGCTCCTCCGGTAATAAGGACATTTTCATAACAACTATTTTACTTTGATTAACAGACATTTATCAGAACATGAAAGCAGAATTGCCGGATTTTTACAAACTGGATAAACAGGGATTTTTCTTATCTTTTCCGACAGAATGATATCGTTAAACGGCAGCCCCCCAATCGATATTCAGCTGCGGATCATTCCAGATTATAGCCCCCTTCATAACCAGGCGCATAGTAATTGTCACATTTATACTGAAAGATGGCTTCCTCACTCAGTACAGAATATCCGTGCGCGAATCCGCGGGGGGGAATAAAAAGCTGTTGTTTGTTTCATCTGACAATTCTGTTGAAACATATTTCCCGAATGTTGGGAGTCTTTTCTAATATCTACCGCCACATCAAGGACGCAGCCTTTTACAACACGCACCAGCTTAGCCTGCTCAAAGGGGGGGCTTTTGAAAATGCAGACCCCCCCGCAACACTCCATAACATGATTTACTCTCGTTATCCTGTACAAAAAGAGTCCTGCTCACCTTCTCTTCGAACAGCCTATGGGAAAATGATTCAAAAAAAGTATCCACGTTTATCAACAAACACTTTAGGTTCAATTATCACAACTCCCTTAATATCGGTTTCAATAATATTCATATCACATATAAAATTTCAGTCCATCAGCTTAAGAAGATATTGTCCGTAAGGATTATTCTTCATCGACTCTCCGATCCTCTTCAGATCATCATCAGAGATCCAGCCGTTACGCCATGCTATCTCTTCAAGACAGGAGATTTTGAGTCCCTGCCGTTTCTCCAGCACTTCTATAAAGGTAGATGCTTCCGAAAGTGAGTCGTGCGTACCGGTATCGAGCCATGCAAACCCCCCCTGCCAAACAGTTTTACCTGGAGCTGTTTCTCTTTTAAAAAGCCTGGTTAATTGAAGTAATCTCTAACTCACCACGTGCAGAGGGCCTTATTTGCTTCGCGATCTCCACAACACTGTTAGGGTAGAAATAGAGTCCTGTTACAGCCCAGTTCGATCTCGGGTTTACAGGCTTCTCTTCTATACTGATCACCCGTCCGGCGTCATCGAATTCAGCAACACCATACCTCTCTGGATTATTCACGTAATATCCGAACACTGTAGCCAGCATATTTTCTTCCGCACTTTCCAGAGCTTCCCTTAATAGTGCAGGAAACCCGTTTCCATAGAAAATATTGTCGCCCAGGACAAGGCAGACAGCATCGTTACCAATAAACTCTTCACCAATAATGAACGCTTGCGCCAAACCGTCGGGAGAAGGTTGTACTGCATAACTGAAACTCACGCCATAGTCGGACCCATCACCAAGTAAACGCTGAAAACCAGGCAGATCTGCTGGTGTGGAGATAATAAGAATATCTCTTATCCCTGCAAGCATTAAAGCGGAAATTGGATAATATACCATTGGTTTATCAAAAATGGGGGGAGTAGCTGCTTTGATATACCTTTAGTGATAGGATACAGCCGCGTTCCTGAGCCTCCGGCTAAAACAATTCCCTTCATATGATTAATCTATAATTTTTCAATTCAAAACTTACAATAACAATCCAGTTGTGCAGAATAAACTTATATACTACTTATGCACGATTCGTTATTTCACAAAAATATACAAATTTCCGCAAAGGCAACCTGTTATTCTGTTAAATCGGGCCTTAGCCGTTTTGTTCTTTCAATAGACTGCTCCAGTCGCCACTCCTGTATTTTTCGTTCATGCCCCCCGACAACAGTATATCGGGTACTTTCCACCCTTTGTATTCGGCGGGACGGGTATAAACTGGCGGTGCCAGCAGTCCATCCTGAAACGTATCGGAAAGTGCAGACTGTTCATCGCCTATAGCCCCCCCTGGAATAACTCGCACAATAGCGTCTGCAATCATTGCAGCCACAAGCTCTCCGCCTGTAAGCACAAAATCGCCGATGGAGATCTCCCGAGTGATAAGATGTTCTCTTACACGGTAATCAACACCTTTGTAGTGGCCACACAATATAATAATATTTTGTTTAAGAGATAGCTCGTTGGCAGTAGCCTGAGTGAACTGTTCCCATCTGGAGAGGTGAAAATCACCTCATCATACCGGCGCTGCGATTTCAAATAAGAGATAGCTCTGTCAATCGGTTCAATCTGCAACACCATTCCTGCTTCCCCCCGCCAAAAGGGTAATCATCTACCCGTCTATGCCTGTCGAGGCTGTAATCACGTAGGTTATGAAGGCCTATCTCTACAAGCCCTTCTCCTGTGCCCGCTTCAGTATGCTCGTATAAAACGCACCTTCGATAATCTCTGGAAGCACTGTTATTACATCTATTCTCATTTTATCCGTAGGTAAAAGCCTTTCTGTTATTGTTTAGTTTCTATAATGATTATGCGCAAAAGATCAAAGATATTGTAATCGTCTCTCTACTATTGTTTAGTTTCCCCCCTGCAGGAGGTGTAGTTGTATTTTGCTGCGATCCTTCACCTTGCATTAGATCTTCGTTAGAGATAGTCCTTTGTACCTTTTTCATAGATGCTTTCAGCTCACCGAAGCGATATGACACACTCAGGCGGATGCTCCGCATCGGGTAATGAAAAATATTTTCCTGCCAGAATCCTTCACCTGTTGTAGTTGAGGATATCTTCCGGTTTTTCGATAATACATCCTGCAGGTTGAGAGAAAGATCAAGTTTCTTGTTAAGGAAGCTCTTCATTAGGCTGAAAGAGTAGAAATAGAAGGGAGACTGCTTTGTCTGAAGCTGAATACGATTAAGAAACAAGCCGCCATTTGCACCAACTCTGAAATCACCGGGAAATGTAAAGGTAAGCCCTCCAAATGCTCGCCCGGAAAACCGCTGTTCCGCAGCTCACTTTTTCGGTACTCCGGATATCGGTATAATTTATACCACCATTCAGATATGTACGAACAACTTGGGTAGGCGTCCAGCTCACATACAGGTTTGTTCCCACCGTCTGATTTTCCCTATATTGGCATAAGTATTGTGTGTAACGCCATTTTCAATAAAGCTGTACCCTGTCACCGCATTTCTGGCAAAGCATAACTGAGCGTAACGTTGAAATTGAGTTTCTGCGAAAAGGCCCCGTAGTTAATATTGAAGTTATGCTGCTTTCTGCGTCGAGATTGGGGGTTCCCATAACTGATATTGTTAGGATCTACATCGTTCACATACGGATTCAGGTACCATATACCTGGACGGGAAATACGCATGTTGTAGCCGCCACGCAATGTACGGGTCATTCCCAGCTGATAGGAAAGTGTAACCGAGGGAACAAGATCAAAAAAAATTGGTCTGCACTATCGTATCCAGCTGGCTACCCATAAAGTGGATCTCCTGTTGATATATTCGCCTCTAAATCCCAGCTTCACCCCCTGTTTTCCCGATTTAAACCCGTAGCCGGCATATCCTGAAGTAATATTTTGCGTATGATCGAGATCATTTTACGGCTTACATCTGGTTTCCATACACCCTCCTCCGTATCGAAGAATGTGTGGTCGGCGCGACTGGTATTATCGCGGAATATATATTTTAATCCAGTCTCGATGCTGTGTTTTCCGTTCAGCGGATTAACATAGTCCAACTGTCCCGTATGCTCTTTTCCTCCTGCATTATTAACACTTCTCAGTTTATAACCGTCAGTGTAATAAAATACTCCTGTAACATTCTCATACTCGCTGTCGTACTCGCTATCATTCGGATTATCCTCAAACCGGTATGAGATGGTAAGCATCTCACCCTTCCGTTTAAAACTTCTCTGATAATCTGCCGACAGGCTCATTCCGCCATATTCAACAGTACTATTGGAACGAGTGTTGTAACTGTATGGTCTTGCTCCTGAGGATAGCGCCTCCTGCATAGAGTGTGATTTGAATTTTCCGCCATATCTTGAACCCGACAGGTTGAACAGATTCAGTGTATCGGGTTCAAAGCTGAGTGCACCGCTAAGGAACAGCCCGCCTCCATCGCTCTTATTTTTACCATTTAGGGTCAGTAAATTCTGCGGGCTGAACTCTTCCCTGGTAAAACCCGACTCCGACTCGGGACGTTTATGATAATAATAGCCGGAATTGCCGGTGAAACCGAACTTACCATACCTGGTAGCAAGGTAAGCATTACCGCCATATCCACCAAAGGTGTCGCCGTTAGCTCCAACAGATCCGGAATAGCCGTCATCGACACGCTTATCGGTAACAATGTTGATAATGCCTCCAACCCCTTCTGCATCATACTTAACACCTGGATCCGTAATCACTTCTATATCCTTTACGCTGTTGGCAGGCATACTCTTCAGTACCTGCGATGGGTTACCTGAAATCATATTTGATGGTTTTCCGTTCAGATATATTTTAAAGTTGCTTGAACCTTTCAACTGAATTTCATCTTCACCGTCCACTGTAACAAGCGGTACTTTACGTAACAGGTCTAGTACGTTTGAGGTTGATGATTCAGGATCGTCCTTTGCACTGTAGGTCAGCTTATCTATCTCAACCTTCACCAAAGGCTTTTGAGCGGTCACGCTCACCTCTTCGAGTTCAATTGAGCTCTCGTCCATTGCAATCTCTCCCAGGTCTAGCGGATTCTGAGAAGTGGATACTTCAACAAGTTTCTTCAGGCCGTTCATCCCAACAAAATGGAAAATAAATATGTATTTTCCGGGGGGTTAGCGCAGTGGAGAAGGTACCGTTCTCTTGTGTTGCCAGCCTTTTTACTGTATTGGCCGGATTAGACTCACGTGCAACCGAGATGGTAACATATGGCAGTCCGGCCTTGTCATCAGCCGAAACCAGTTTACCTTTTACGGTGACATTTTGAGCAGTCATACTCATTGATATGACACAGAATAGAACTAAAATCTGAAATAGTTTCATTGCGGGTTTTATAGATTTTGGAATTTAAAGCATTAAAAGTACATATATATTCGCGAATTCCAGAGAAGACAGGTTACTGTTACATATATTTAACACAGTCCCAGACAAAGTACTTTGCCTGGGAATTGGCTGATGGAGGCATTGTTACATATATCTAACACAGCCTCCCCCCCAAAATAATCATTCCGATTTCAAGCGTCCGCTCTTTTTGAGTGCCTGATCAAGTATCCATTGAATCTGCCCATTCACACTGCGAAATTCGTCGGCAGCCCATTTCTCAATAGCCTCCATGGTTTCCGGATCTAATCGCAAGGCGAAATTTCTAGTCGTTTTTCCTTTTCCAGTCATTTTCCTTCTCTCTCCATCTTGCCGGGTTTTGCTGATATCTCTTTCAAATGATATGGATGCTGTTTAGCAATCAACAACTTCGAACAATTTTTCAGTTTAAACTGCAAATCCATACATCCATATATGTTATGCACCATTTCTCCTTTCCTCCTCGCAGCCCTTGTCTTACTGATACAACGTGCCCGTGTTTAATACAGGTTGAGCCGACTCATCGGCGCAAAGTACCACAAGCAGGTTACTCACCATAGCAGCCTTTTATCACTATCTAGTTCAACAATACTCTCATCCTCAATTCTGTCGAGCGCCATCTTCACCATAGTAACCGCACCTTCAACTATCTTTCGCGAGCCGAAATAATTGCTTCAGCCTGCTGGCGACGAAGCATCACAGCTGCAATCTCGGGTGCATAGGCCAGATAATTGATACGTGCTTCAACGATCTCTATCCCGGCCATATCGAGGCGGCTGTTGAGCTCTTTCAGCAGGTCATTGTTTATCTCTTCACCACCCGATCGCAATGTAATTTCGTTACCGGTGGCAACATTGTTGTCGTAAGCATATTGCCCGGCAACCTGACGCAAAGCAGCATCACTCTGCACAGCGACAAAATTCTCAAATGCGTCCATCTGCTTACTTACAGTGTAAGTAACTGCTCCATCTTTCCCCCCCATCTTCGATGCCATAGTTTGTGCATCAATCTCAAACATAGCTTTGTAAGTATCCCTCAATTTCCAAACAAGCACCAATCCAATCAGCACCGGATTTCCTACTTTATCGTTCACTTTAATTGGCTCAACGTTTAAGTTACGGGCCCGCATAGATAGCTTTTTCCTAGTCATGAACGGATTTACCCAAAAGAATCCGGTCTCTTTAAGTACACCTTTATATTTTCCGAAGAAAATCATCACAATAGCTTCATTCGGCTCAAGCTTTGTAAAGCCAAACATGAGGATAACCCATACAACAATCATAAAAATACCTGCAAAAATTCCCCCCCAAACGCCTTGAAAGAAAATCCACATGGTAGCTGCCAACAGAACAAGCAATAAAAAAAAGCATCAGGAAGCCATTGGTTTTAAAACCTTTAAATTTGAATTCATTTGTTTCCATAAATTAAATATTTAAAATGATGTTATTTTGATATCGCAAATATATCACTTTTTATGATTACGACTCTTTTCCCTTATTTTTGCATAATTCCTGCAAATATTCAAATTGATAAGCTATTTTGTCATTCTGTGATTAATATTTCATTGAGTCATCTTTGGAATGTCAAAATAAGAGTTTTGAATACTTAACCAGCTGATATTCAAAAGTCGCTTTATTATTAAATAACTTTTCAGGTGGGCACTATATTGCAGTTAAAAGTTATATTTTTTTCACCTCGATTCTTTTTCATACTTTTGTTGCACTATTGAGTCTGCTCCGAAAACCCCCAAACCCGATTTCAGGAGGTCGCATCTCGCTGAATATCAATGGCGTTTTTGTGGAATTTTCAGCAAAAAAAGACTTATCGGAGGGGGGGACTCACTATTTGAGTTGGGTCAAAAGAGCAAGGGCCAAGCTTGCTTGAGCTTTGCCAAGGCGAGCAACTTTTTCGTTTAGTGATGTGCAGAAGATTAATTCATTCGGATTTTATTGTCGCGAGCAAAAGCAGAACGAAAATCAAACAATATAACAGAGTTCAAAAAGAAGAACGAAAGTCAAAAAAATACTATTTAATAAAAATAGCTCAATGATTAAAATTATCCTTTGCATAGTATCCGGTATTCTGGCAGGATATATTGTCAGGAACAGAGTCTTCGTGAAACATACCGGAATGCTATTAAGTGTGGTAATAATGCTCTTGCTCTTTTTTTTCTGGGTGTATCGGTAGGGAAAATGAAGAGGTATTAAATAATTTTTCCGCTATCGGACTCGATGCATTTTTATTGACTGTTGGGGGGGAACGGTGGGCAGCCTGTTATGTGCGAAATGGGTCTATAAAAGATTTTTTTTGACAAATGCTCGAAGGATAAAAACAAAAATAACACAAGTATTAGCCCTTCTCTTTCCGACAAGTCAAACACAAATTTGCCTTATAGCGAGAACAGTTGAAATTAAATAAGAGCGATGAGACAATCCCTTATATACCTTCTTCTTTTATTACCGGTGTTGTGCTTTCAGTGCTGGGATTAATACCTGAAGCATTGAGTGAAAGCAATATCTCTGAGTGGGTACTTTATCTGTTACTTTTTCTTGTAGGTATTCAGATTGGCTCAGGCAAAAATATGTTCACCGCCCTGAAAAGGCATGGATGGCAAATCTCACTTATTCCAATAGCCACCACTGTTGGTACTTTTGCCGGAGTAATAATTGTAAGCCTGTTAATACCTGACAGAAGTGTTACCGACTGCCTTAGCGTAGGCGCTGGTTTTGCCTACTATTCACTCTCGAGTATTATTATCACAGAGTTCAGAGGGGGGGCTGAGTTGGGAACAGTTGCATTACTGGCAAATATTATGCGTGAATTCAGCGTACTAATACTGGCCCCAATTATGGTGAAATATTTCGGGAAGTTGGCACCTATCTCGGCAGGTGGCGCCACAACAATGGACACAACACTTCCTGTAATTACAAAGTATTCAGGAGAGGAATATATTGTTATTGCTCTTTTTCACGGTATAATAATCGATTTTCAGTGCCTTTATGGGTCTCCTTATTTATAAATCTGTAACGCTGCAAGAGCATGGGCCTCTCTACCCAAACAAGCTATTAGCAACCTCGCTTAGAAATAAGCAGTCGATTGCCTGACAGAAATGGATATATAAAATCAGATATTTAAAATGAACAATAGAAGAAGTATAAAGGAGAATAATTCAGTTAATAAAGGTTGACAGCTCGGTATTTTTTTTAAAATAATTCTTATATTTCGCTGAATTTCAATAGAGTATGTTGTTTTCGAAGGCTTAAAGTAACATATTGATTGTCAGCATTATAAGTGATGTTTTAACGAAGTATTAAAAGGTATGATAATAGTATAAAAAAATCTCAATAATAAAGTAAACAAAAATAGCTGTTATTCTGTTTTTAAGGTCAATGTCAAAACTGCCAAAATATGAGGACACTCATATACTCTTTAATCATTCACCTGACACTAAACATATTGGTTTTCCTAAAAGGGTGGCATGCCTTTGAAGGGAAAAAGGCGGCACGCTTTATACTATCAACGGTTTTTGGAACAGAACTGCTGGTTTATGCCACTGGCTTTATTTTTATCGAAATATTCCCGGCCACATTATTCAATTTATATTTGTAATGGGTAGCAGCTGGATGCTGTTTCTTTTATATAGTGGTGGACTATGGCTGATTGTTGACATAATCTGGCTCATAGGAAAGAAGCAACTGCGAAAGCCATGGCTACTGAAAGAGCAACCACAGAAGGTTAGGATTTTCTCATTTCTTATTACCGTTTTCATTGTTTCGTGTATCATGACATACGGCAGATACCGGTTCATGCATCCGGTGATACAACAAATAGAGGTTAACGTGAACAAACCGGCAAGAGAACTTGATTCAATAAGGGTTGCAGTAATTGGCGACCTGCATTTGGGATACATGATTAACCGCAGACATGCGAAACGATTTGTGGACTTGATTATGGCACAACAACCCGACCTGATTCTGTTCACTGGCGATATTATTGATTCATACATTAAGCCTGTTCTGGAATCACGGATGGATGAAGAGCTTTCGAGGCTGTCCGCACCATTAGGGGTGTTCTCCTGCACGGGAAACCATGAATATAGATATGATGCCGAGGAGAAAATCAAGCTGCTTAACAATTCCGGCATCGTTATGCTGCGCGATTCAGCTGTTCTTATAGACAGTGCTTTTTATGTTCTGGGGGCGTGAAGACCTGGTCGTCCCTGACCGGAAACCACTACATACCATACTTAATGAGCAAAAGGTGGATATCTCTAAAACAGTGATTGTAATGAATCACACTCCTGACAACCTTGATGAAGAGGTTGATGCAGGCGCGGACATCGCGATATACGGGCATACGCACTATGGGCAGGCGTTTCCAGGTAATATCTCAACACGAATAATTTTTGAGGTGCCACACGGTTACAAAAGAAAGCGAAACACACATATATATGTAACATCAGGCATCGGGCTTGCGGGGGGGCCACAGTACCGCATAGGCACAGTTTCAGAGATGATTATGATGACGGTACACTTTATAAGAAGCCGATAGCCTTTTCCAGGTGTACCGAATGGGAACCTTTCAGGAGGATATAATACCCCTCTACCGATTCATTCTTCAATGTATCGATAAGCTCCTCCACATTTTCAAATAAACGGTATGTATTATCCGGCTGATATTTAAAAGTTCCCCTACAAGATAAATCTTATCATATGGCTGATCTTTAAGAAACTCCATCATTTTGCGGTGTTCATCATAACACACCTCGCCCAACTCTTTCATCTCTCCCAAGATAACCATTTTAGGCAGTATGGAAGGTATTGAGGTGAAGAAATCCAGCGATGCTTTCATGCTGGTGGGGGGGTTGGCATTGTAAGCATCTATTATCAGATCATTTTTTTTCTGTACGTTTAAACTGAGATCTGTGGTTTTTGGTTCATACTCTTCAAGTGCCGCACTTATAAGCTCTGCGTTGATCCCGAAAATTTACAGACAGCCACTGCAGCAATTGCGTTATCGAAATTGAATTCACCCACCAGGCGGGTATTAACCCTGTAGGATTTGTCGAAAAATTCCAGTCGAACTCCAGAAAAGGGGGTTGCATCGGCAATGGTACCGGAAGCAAATAACGACAGGTCATTCTTCCCATACAATATTCGCCCCCCCATACCTTCAGATCTTTTATATAATATCTCACTGTCTTTATTCACAAATACCTTACCGTTGTGTTCGCGAATAAAATCATAAAGCTCACATTTCGATTTTACAAGATTGTCAAATGAACCAAATCCCTCTAGATGAGCTTTTCCAACATTGGTGATTAATCCGTAATCGGGCTCAGCAATTGCACACAACTCCAGAATGTCGCCCGGATGATTAGCCCCCCCATTTCAACTACTCCTATTTCATGCGATTTATTCATTGATAGCAACGTAAGCGGTACACCAATATGATTATTAAAGTTTCCCTGAGTGTATGCTACCCTGAACTCTCTGGACAATCCAATGGCAATAAGTTCCTTTGTAGTGGTCTTGCCATTTGTACCGGTAATTCCTATAATGGGTATTTTAAGTTTTTTTACGGTGGTAGTTAGCCATTTTTTTGGAGCGACTCCAACACATTGTCAACCAGAATTATCCGGTTGTTCTCTTTTTCCGGCTTTTCATCCACTACTGCATATGCACATCCGGCCTCCAAAGCCTCTTCAGCGAAAAGATTTCCATTGAATCGTTCTCCTTTTAACGCGAAAAAGATAGAACCTTTGGAACATAACCGTGAATCGGTGGTTACAGAGGGATATTTAAGAAATATTGAGTAAAGTTCTGCTGTTTCCATTTTAAGTATGCCTTTCAGATTATAACCCCCAGCTTCGTTAATATTGTTGCCGGGATGGCATCCTTATGCAATACAATACTTATGGTCTTGTACTTTACAAATGGCTCTGAAGCATACCAAAGGCCATTGTAAACACCGGTTTCGCCCCCCCACGAATTTTTTTACCATGTAATACCTGTTTCCTTTTTGATCTTCAGCGATACCGTATATCTGCATTCCATGATCATCAGTTGTCTGATAGTTATCGAAAGACAACTGGCGCATCTCCTGTGTGACGGCTTTTTCTGCCAACATCTCCCGGCCTACTCGACTCCTTAGATCGAAGTCCCGTTCACGGGCCGATAACCCGGTCCATCTTGCCTGGTCACTACCCGCATTATCTGTTGAGTTCACGTCGGGCACAACGGCTATCCCATCGCGGGAGAATCCGGTCTCACTAACATCTGATGCCCAGGCAATGGTATATCCATTCATTATGGCGTTTTCCATAACCTCCATCATTTCTTCAACAGGAAGGTTGTAGGAGTAAGCCCAACGCCAGTTGTCAGGCACTTCAATAGCAAAAGGTTTATAAAACGGGTGGTGTGTGAAAGAGGTGAGGGAGATATAATCGTTCTGATTTAATCCCAGAAAACTGGCAAATGATTGGGCTGTATACTCTTTGCCTTTATAGTTGAAAGTTTCAGGCACTTTACCAAGATAAGAGTCCAATATCCCTGCAAATCCATCAAACCAGACAGGAGAGAGGCTTTTAGCTGCAATTACGCCATCCATGTATCCCTTAAGTACTTTATCCATTTCGCCATGATCGTGCGTTTCAGATCCATAGCTGAGTCCCGGGTAAGCTTCCTCGGGTATGATCCCAAAATCGCTGATAGTCTCTACCACATCGGCAAACGACCCTCCGCCTGCAAAATTTATATGTCCATGGAGCCGTACATATTTCCGTGCCTTGTCTTCATAGTTCCTTCTAACGATGTACATCTCTGAGAGGTCGAACTCGCCTTTCCCCCCCATACGGATTAACTCAGACTCAAGCATTCCAACTCCTGAAAAGCTCCAGCAGGTTCCGGTACTTGACTGATTCTTGATGGGGGTAATCTTATTTTCTTTTATTACGTTGAACTTGTAAGCACTCTGTGACGATAATGTCAGGGTTATTAAGAATAAAGTAAAGATAGTAAAAAGTCTTTTCATACGATTTTTTTTATTTTTTTTAGTATGTCTCATGAAATAGTTGTTAGCCCTGCTCAGTTGTCCGGAAAAGAGTGACACTTTATTAAAACAGATTCTGAAACAAGTTATCTTCTCTTTATGCAGATAACGGATAACAGAACGGGTGAATAACGCTTTACAGTAACAGGAAACAAATATAACTCAAATTGAAGAGACTCTACCGTTTTTTTGTCCCTATATTTCTCTAAAAAAAAGTAAAAAAAATAGGTATCTTTACCACATAAACGTAAAACCTTTTCATATGGATGATTTACAACCAAAAAAAAGAAAAAAATTTCGCAAGTTGTTTGTATGGTTTCTTGGAATAGTGATCCT
>JMBX01000166.1_pt1 | contig 17809 bp, 23 predicted proteins | sample 616521 | NCBI WGS metagenome assembly JMBX01 (sample SAMN02727906, study PRJNA239997) | anaerobic digester metagenome | biome: anaerobic digester; isolation source: mesophilic anaerobic digester inoculated with municipal waste water sludge... | place: Germany: Bielefeld University, CeBiTec ...
AACGTGGGTTAATGTCGATAGCCATTCCGCTCGCATGTTTGAATATGAGATATCCCGGTAGCAGAAGCTGTATGTGTTGTTGTCGTCCATAGACAGGCTGTCGTTCCAGTTGTATTTAACGATAGGGATGGCCTTTTCAATTACAAATCCTTCGTTGAGCATATACTCGAAAAGGTGACGGAGGTCGGCTGCAATTATGCGGTTTGAGAGAATCTGCCCGCGATGAATCTTCCCGTCTGTTGAGAGATAGGTAACGTCTGACAGCTCCAGCTGATCGATTATTTTTGCGGAGCGTTTGAGCCGGCAACCGCCTCTTCAATGCTATAACTTGAATCTACTATTGTATCTACTGCTGACTCTCTCTTTTCAATATGACACACAGATTCGCAAGACCGGGGAAGAGGTTGCAACTTTTTTTGTTTTCGGTACATGCTGATAATAAAATCAACAACAACGATAAATTAATTGGGAAAAAATAAGAATGAGATTTTCATCAACAGATTGAGTCTTTCATTATGCTCTGTCAAGGAGTAATAGTCTGGAAAATATTTATTTAATATCAATATAACAAGTCAACTATATCGTTAATTTCAAAATATGCATTAAGCGCAGGTTATCAGTCGATTATGAGTAATTAATAGGGGAAAGTGCCATAATTCTGAAAGAGGATAAAGCTGTAAAATCACGAATTTAAGCCAGTTGAAACACTAGCTCAATTCAAGTCCGAACTCATCAGAAAGTTTTTGGAGTGAGGGGTTTTGCGATACCATCTCATCAAATATCTCACGGGAGGTGAGTGCTTTTTTTAATTGCATTTCCTTCTGCAATTTTAATTGTCATTGAGATCTCTCCGTTTTGCAGTTTTTCTCTCAGAAAGGAAAGGATAGAGTAGCTATTGTCGTTGAGATACTGTTTATTAAGTTCAGTATTTACTTCCACCTCAAATACGGTGTCGCTCAGCATCTTTGGAAGATAGAGAGACATCGTATTTTTAGAAGTTTCTCCTCGTCGAGATTTTTTTGCATACTCTTCCCATGCTGTAACAAGTTCTTCCTCCGAGAATAGGTTTGAACCGACTTGAATAATTTCAGCCTCTTCTTCATTAGGCTCTTCATTTTCTATTTGTCAGGGAAGCGAGTGATATTCCCATTCCTGAGAGAGAAACAGTTTTCTTTTTAAGTGATGAAGGTATCTCCTGCTGTTTCTGAATGCTATTTTTTTGTTTGTTTAGTTTTATCCCCCCTGGCAACTTCCGCTTTTGAATATGGGCCTCATCTTTGTTTGCCTCTTTTTCTGCTGACGCTCTTTTGTTTTCTTCAGCACTTTCAGCATCAACCTTTCCAACAGCTGCTTTATCTCCGCCACTTTCAGCATCAACCTTCCCTGCATAGGCAGTTTTACCTCCGGAGCTTTCAGTATCAACCTTGCGGTGTTAGCCGATTTGCTTTTAACGTCTTTCAATATTAGCTTTTTCTGCAGGCTCCCTGCGTAGTACTCTATCGGTTTGATAACTTGTTTTTCTTCTTTTTTTGTTATTTGTAGGGTCTCAGTCAGCTGGCACAGCCTTATCAGAGTCAATTCCAGCAGAAGTCGTTTGTTCTTGCTTAACCGGTAGTTGAGATCACAGTCGTTTGCTATTTCAATGGCCTGGTACAGAAAATTGTTACTGCATCGTTTTGCCATATCTATATATCTTTCGCGAATAGACGCCCCCCCACCTGAAAAAGCTGGACCGTATCTTTGTCCTTGCATACAAGTAAATCCCGGAAATGTGATGCAATGCCGCTGATAATATATTGTCCCTCGAAGCCACTGTTGAGGATGTCATTAAGTATAAGCAGGCAATTTACCACACTACCCTCAAGGATGGCGTCTGACAACCTGAAATAGTACTCATAATCCAAAACATTGAGGTTTTCAATGACCGCCTTGTAGGTGATGTTTCCTCCGGTGTAGCTCACCGTCTGATCGAATATGGATAGAGCATCGCGCATTCCACCGTCTGCTTTCTGAGCAATAATATTAAGTGCTTCAGGCTCCGAGTCAACTCCTTCCTGCTTTGCCACATATTGCAGATGTTCAACAATATCGGATATATTGATACGATTGAAATCGTAAACCTGGCACCGAGAAAGGATTGTGGGAATAATCTTATGCTTTTCGGTTGTGGCAAGTATAAAAATTGCGTGAGAAGGAGGTTCTTCAAGAGTTTTCAAAAATGAGTTGAATGCCGATTGTGAAAGCATGTGCACCTCGTCTATAATATATACCTTATACTTCCCTATCTGTGGGGGGGTATGCGCACCTGGTCTATCAGTGTACGGATGTCTTCAACCCCCCCGTTGTTGGAAGCGGCATCCAGTTCATGAATATTGTATGAGCGCTGTTCGTTAAAAGCCACACACGACTCGCAATTGTTGCATGCTTCATGTTCATAAGTGGGGTTCAGGCAGTTTATGGTTTTAGCGAAAATGCGCGCACATGTGGTTTTTCCAACACCACGAGGCCCGCTGAAAAGATAAGCATGTGCCAGCTTATTCCCGGCAATGGCATTTTTTTAGCGTTGTTGTAAGCGCCTCTTGCCCCCCCACCACTGAACGAAAGGTTGAGGGCCTGTATTTTCTTGCAGAAACAATGAAAGTATCCATATATGAATCCCACCTAAAAATACAAATGTACAAAAATTATCTGTTTTTTTTACCTGCCAAAAGCAATCATGAATTTCATCTACCGGTTTTTTTTATATCTTTACAGCCGAAACCATCAAATTGTAGATGATGAGATACTTTTCTTCAATTATAACAGTTGTTGCAATGATAATGGCCATCTCCTGTACATCAAGCAAGAACGCACAATCTGATGCCAGGGATGAAATTTATGAGGGAGACAGGATAATTGTGCCCGATACTTTTGTATTGCCTAAAATACCGGGAACATTGACAAATCCTGATGAAAGGGCAAAATATCTGGTAAGCCATTATTGGGAGAGGTTCGATTTTGCCGATAACACTCTTATTCAACGTCCGGAAATTACTGAGCAGGCTTTTGTTGATTATATCAACCTTCTCGATTATGTTACAAAGGAGGTGGCCGATGCTTCCTTTGTCTATACATTGAGTAAAGCACAAGCTGACACCGCTATGTACAGGCATTTCGTTTTGTTGTTTGAAAAATACTTTTACGAGCCCAACTCTCCTTTCCGCAACGACGAGTATTATCTAAAGGTGTTACAGGAGACAGCCGGTTCACCCCTTTTAACGGATGAAATTAAATCGCGATACCGGTTTCAGCTTGATATGGCTATGAAGAACCGTATAGGGCAGAAAGCCAATAACATAAACTTTACAACTGTTTCGGGTCAAACCCTAAGGTTGTATGACCTCAGAAGTGAATACACCCTGCTTATGTTTACCAATCCCGGATGCCATGCCTGCGAAGCAGTGACAAGCCGGTTGAATATGTCGAAAGCATTGAACGATGCTCTTGCCCTGAACAACCAGTTGCGTACAATGCTAACCATACTTACCGTTTATCCTGAGAATGATCCGGACAGATGGTGTGATCATCTGACGGAATTGCCCGGAGGGTGGATACATGGCTATGATAAGGGCATGGAGATAAACAGGGAGAGATTATACGACATAAAGGCTTATCCAACTCTATATTTGCTGGACAGGAATAAAAGAGTGATTTTAAAAGATACCTCAATAGAAGCAATAGAAACCTTCTTCTCTGTAAAAATGTGATTTGTAGATGAATAGGTTTCATTAAAATTAATATTAACATTTAAACATAAAGTTTTTGTCTAAATAATTTCAAGTAAGGAAAAAGTAGCTTACATTTGCATGCTTAAAACGAGACTTTTAGCGAAAAGTCTTTGAAAACAAGGGATATAGCATACTGCGTGAAGCAACGGCTCTATCCAAGTATAAACCAAATTTTTATTTTATGAAGTACGTGAACTTTTGCCTTATTGCATTGACTTCAATTGCACTATCGGCTGGTTCTGTGAAAAATGGAGTGCCTTCCACTGGTTTTTATCCGGGAGAAGCAATGCCTGACATTGTTTTGACGGATCTGGGAGGAGAATATCGGAACTTGCACGATTACTCAGGCCGAAAAGTTGTGGTAAATTTCTGGGCTACTTATGATGCCCAATCCAGAGCGAGAAATGTTCAACTGTATAATTATTTAAGAATGAATAATTTAGATGTTGAATTTCTTTCAATCGCCTTTGACAAAAACAGGAATGTGGTGCAAAGGACAATGGCTTTGGATAAATTGGAGAATATACCTCAGTTTTGTGAGGTAAAAGGAACCGATTCAGAGGTATATAAAGATTTTAAACTGGACAAGGGTTTCCGCAGTTACTTAATTGATGAGAATGGAGTTATTACAGCGATCAATCTCACTCCTGATGATTTAAAAAAACATTCTTTAAGTTATAATTGAAAAAAAGAGCGGACGTCATTTTTTTTCGACGTCCGCTCTTTTAATTATTTTGTGGGAATAATTGGTCATTTCGCTTTTCCCTGATTAGCTACGGCATCCATCAGTTTTTTTATCTCTTCAGGATCTCCCAGGAAATAGTCTCTTTGCAGATTCATATCATCATCGAATTCAAAAACATATGGGACTGCAGTAGGTAAGTTGAGGCTTACTATATCTTCGTCCGATATATTTTTCAGGTGTTTGATAATACCCCGCAAGCTGTTCCCGTGTGCAGCAACAATCACCTGGTTCAGGTTTTTCATTTCCGGAACTATTGTGTTGTTCCAGTAGGCAAATTCTTTCCACAGTGTGTATCAAAGCTTCTGTAAGTGGAAGATCTTTTCGTCAACATCTTTGTAACGGGGTCTTGAAACGGAGAACGTTCATCGCCTTTATCAAGAGGAGTGGGTGGTACATCGTAGCTCCTTCGCCAGATAAGCACCTGTTCATCACCATATTTTTCGGCTGTCTCAGCTTTGTTTAAACCCTGCAGCATGCCGTAGTGTTTTTCATTCAAACGCCATGTTTTTTTCAACCGGAATCCAATCCAGATCCATTTCATCAAGAATTACATTCAATGTTTTTACAGCTCTTTTCAGGTAGGATGTATAGGCTTTTCGAACCTGAAACCCTCTTTCTTCAGATATTTACCCGCTTTATGTGCCTCTTCCACACCTTTCTCCGATAGATCAACGTCTGTCCATCCGGTAAAACGGTTCTCTTTGTTCCAAACACTTTCGCCGTGGCGAATTAAGACTACTTGTTTCATACGTTTTTTTTACTATTAAATTTTTATTTATTGTTCTATTAGTTACTTCTACTGCAAAACTAAATAAAATCGGCCTAATTTCGGCTATTTGAATCCGATTTTATCAAATCATTTCTTCTGTACAGAATTACCGATGTTGTCTTTTTCTTCTTTTTCCATATTTTTGAGATGGCGAATTTGTATTACCAGGAGATAGAGCGACAGCAATGCTGCCAGTGTATCTGATACGGGTATCGCTATCCATAAGCCGTCAAGATTAAGGTAGCGAGGGAAGATGATAATTCCCGGCACAAGAAAGATCAACTGCCGGCTTAGACTCTGTATTATAGATTTAGCAGCATAGCCAAGGCTCTGGAAAAAGCTTGATGCTACAATTTGAAAGCCCACAAGCGGCAGTGCGGCTATCGATATCCTTATGCCTCTTTCAGTAATTGAAAGCAGTTCGGTATCGGTGGTGAAAGCAGCAGCAAAAATTCCAGGGAAAAACTGACCGCAAACAAAGCCCAGTATTGTTATTACTGTAGCAACTTTAAGTGAATAGCTGAGAGTTTCCAGTACTCTCCTGAAATTACGTGCACCGTAATTATAACCGATTATGGGCTGTGTACCCTGGTTAAGGCCAAGGATAATCATCAGGAAGATCATAAGCACGGTGTTGATGATACCGTAAGCACCTACAGCCAATCGCCACCGTAACGCAAAAGCGACTGGTTCATAAGAACTGCCACAGCCGACCCTGCTACTTGCATGCTGAATGGGATAGCCCAATTGAGATTATGGAAAGGATTATTTTTTTTGTTAAGACGAATATATCTCCACCGCAGGCGTATTAAACTGTTTCTCCGGGTAAAGTGATGCATAACAAACAGCATTCCGATGAACATTGAGATTACGGTAGCCCATGCTACACCTTTTATTCCCAAATCGAACACGTATAGAAACAGAGGAGTAAGGATAAGATTGATAACGGCCCCTATGAGCATAGTGAACATTGCCTTTTTAGGGTATCCTGAAGCACGCATCATGGCGTTAAAGTTGTAGCAAAGGCTTACAAATACATTCCCGGTAAGCACAATTTGCAGGTAATCACGCGCATATGGCAGGGTGAGCTCGCTAGCGCCGAACGCCATCAGTATAGGATCCAGAAAGATTATGAACAGTGAAATAAAATGGCATTGAGGATAATTGTAAGCAGGAGCGAGTTGCCTAGGATCTGTTCAGAGGTAAGTTTATCTTTTTTTTCCCCCCCAGGCTTATTGAAATGCGGGCTGCTGCTCCCGATCCCACAAGCATACCAATTGAGGAGGTAAGAGTCATAACCGGAAAGGTGATGGCAAGGCCTGAAATTGCCAATGCACCCACCCCCCCTGGCCGATAAAAATACGGCCAATCACATTGTACAACGCGTTTACCGTTGTCCCAACAATGCCCGGGAGCGCGTAATCCCAAACAAGTTTGCTTATCTTCTTTGTTTGAAATTCCAGTTCTCTGTTTGTTCGCAAAATCTATGTATAGTAATAACCCTTTTCAATATCAGCCATTTAATCATCATCCATCAGTACATATAGCAAGAGCAGAATCTTTCGTTCAAATGACAGTTGAAAATGTTGGAGATATTAAATCAATTGCTGCAAAAATAATCAAAATTCCCCACATTTTCAGCACTTTTCCAACTTGTTAAGAAAATAGGGTTGACATTTTGGATAATTAATTTTATTTTTGAATTTTAAACCTGATAGCTATGTCCAATAAAGAACAACTGCTTCACTATGTGTGGAAATTCCGGCTCTTCCCTTCTGGTTCTCTCGAAACAACAGATGGCAGAAAAGTTGAAGTTATTGACCCGGGTACAGATAATAAAGATGCAGGTCCAGATTTTTTTTAATGCCAAAATAAAGATAGGGGGGGAGAGGTTATGGGCAGGTAATGTGGAGATACACAGTTCATCAGATGAGTGGGTGAAACATGGTCATCAATCTGACAAAGCTTACAATTCGGTTATTTTGCATCTGGCGGAAAAGGTTAACAGAGAGGTGGTAAATGAAAGGGGGGGCTGAAGATTCCGCAATGTGAATTGCAGATTCCGGAAAAAGTACGCCGGAGTTCCGAATATCTTATTTTTAGCGACAGTCCGTTGCCATGTAAAAATTTTCTCCCGTCGCTGCCGCTAAAGCTTATTGATTCCTATCTGGAAGAATTAGCTTTTGAGCGTTTGGAGCGTAAGGCCAACGATGTTTTTATGCATCTGAAACGTTTCAATAACTCCTGGGATGAGATGTTTTATGTTATGCTTTCACGTAATTTTGGTTCGGGGGTTGAATTCAGATATGTTTGAGCGCCTGGCACTCTCAATACCATATAAAATTATTCAAAAGCACAGTGATAATCTTTTTCAGGTAGAGGCTCTTTTTTTTCGGGCAAGCGGGAATGCTGGATGGGGGGGAAACCATACTCGACAATTATTATGAGCAATTGCGTAATGAATACCTGTTCCTGAAGTCCAAATACCGATTGCAGAGCTTGGATGGATTTTATTCAGAAGATTGAAAATACGTCCCCCCCGTTCGTTTCCTCAAGTACGCATAGCTCAGCTGGCTGCCCTTTTGCAAAGATGCGGGAGATTGTTCCCGGTTGTTATTGACACAGAAGATAATAGCCGGCTGAGGCCACTGTTTTATGCAGAACCTTCCTCATACTGGCATACGCATTATTCTTTTGGAAAGATATCAGCCAAAGCTGCTAAACCCCTTGGAGAAACATCACTGAATAATATTATTATTAATGTGGTATCACCTGTCTTGGCAGCATATGGAGTAAAAACAGGCGATGAGATTTATTGTAAAAGGGCTGTTGATATTCTGAAATATTTAAAACCCGAGAGAAACGTAATTGTAAATACATTTGTGGAAACGGGTTTCAAACCACGCCATGCTTTCGATACTCAGGCTCTTATACAGTTACGGAGAGAGAATTGTGATAAACGTAAATGTTTCTCTTGCAGATTTGGGCATGCTATCCTCTCGTCGGGCAGTTAATTGGCACTTGTGAGGGAGTATTTGCTGTTTTCTCATAATGGTATATTTCAAATAAATTTGACTTCTGCTAGTTACTTGACGAAAACGTTGTATTTTTGTATGGTAAAATGTCTAAAGCCTAAAATGTTGAATAAAATTCTTTCATTATTTTCATTCCTGTTTCTGTCGTTGTTTGCCATTGTTATAATTCAATCTTGCGCCAACATTGCATCACCTACAGGAGGCGCCTACGATGTGGATCCCCCGGTGGTGAGAAGGGCAACACCCGGATTTAATGCACTCAATGCCTCTCCCGGTAGGATTGAGATAGAATTTGACGAAAATATTAAAATCGAGAAGCCCAACGAGAAAGTAATAATTACACCTCCCCAGCAAAATATGCCGGTAATCCGCTCTGTTGGCAGAAAGGCTATTGTAGAGCTTAACGATGAGCTGTTGCCAAACACTACCTATACAATAGACTTTACAGATGCAATTGTAGACAATAATGAAGGTAACCCAATCGAAAATTTTGTCTATTCCTTTTCAACTGGTGACCAGCTGGATACTTTGTCTGTCTCGGGAAAAGTAGTCACGGCTCAGGATCTTGAGCCTGTCCCCCCCGGTATATATGTGGGCATCCATTCAAACCTTGATGATACCGCATTTACAAAAGTACCTTTCCAGCGAATCTCCCGTACCGACTCACGAGGAAATTTCACTGTAAGGGGGGGGATATCTCCCGGCGAATATAAAGTTTACGCCCTTAATGATTTGAACAGGGACTACAAATATGACAATCCACAGGAAGCAATAGCCTTCCTTGATTCAATAATTATTCCTTCAGCAATAAGGGCTGAACGGCAAGATACTGTCTTTGTTGACAGCATAACAATTGATACTATCCGAACGGTTCAATATACGCGCTTTCTGCCTGACGACTTGTTGCTACGCACTTTTCTGTCAGATTTTCAACGTCAATATCTTCAAAACATGAACGGCCCGAACAGAACCGACTTACTCTCTTTTTTGCTGCACCGACAGACAGGCCCACTTTTTCTTTGTTAAACCCAGGGTAGATGGTGACGATTGGTATGTAGCTGAACGTAGCTCAAGAAACGACACTCTGATTCTTTGGATTACTGATTCACTTATCTATAAACAGGATTCCATAAGTATGAAAATCAATTACATAAGGACCGATTCGCTTAACAAGGATTATATAGCAACAGATACTCTCAATTTTAATATACGTAAATCAATACGTGGAAAACGTCAGGAAAGCAAAGGGCAGAAGAAGAGCAGGCACTGAAGTTTCTGGGGATAAACAGCAACGTTCAATCTTCTTTCGAGTTATATAACCCAATCAGGATTGAGTTTGCACAGCCAATAGTAGCATTGGATTCATCTGACGTAAAACTGGAGAGAGCTGTTGACTCTTTGTTTGAAGTTGTTCCATACAGGATGGAGCATGATTCGCTCAATCCGCGTAAATTTACACTACGTCCTTCATGGATGCCCGGAGAAAGTTACCGCTTGACTATTGACTCTGCGGCTATTTTAGTCATTACGGGATATGGAACGACAAGTATGAACAATTATTTACTGTTAAACCGCTTGATCAGTACGGTAATCTCGAAATATCAATTACCGGGTTGCCTGATGGTGAAAATGCTTTCGTGGAGTTGCTAGATAATTCGGATAAACCTTTTCGAAAAAGTATTGTCAAAGAGGGTAAGGCTAGATTTCAAGATTTACTTCCCGGCGAGATATATGCACGTATTGTTATAGACAGTAATGGCGATGGGGGGGTTTGGACAACAGGTAATTATGACGATAAACGCCAGCCTGAAGAGCTGTTTTACTATCCGGACAAATTTCAGATCCGGGCATTTTCAGACCATAGTGAAGAGTGGAATATTCTTTCTACACCTGTGGTTAGTCAAAAACCGATTGAGATTACAAAGAATAAACCGGAAGAGAAGAAAAAAAAGGAGGGATCCTAACCAGGAAAGGGAGAGACAACAGCAGAGCCGGCAGAGTTCGCCGTTCTCAGGAATGGGTGGTTTAGGGGGGGCCTTCTGCAATACAGCAATCGGGAAGCATGAGGTAGCCATTGAAAAATCAGAATCAACAACAAAATAATATGATAATGAGTAAAAGTAACACAACTATTGTTCTGATCCTGTTTTAATTGTCGGTTTTTTGCAAATGAATGCACAATGCAACATGACAAATAGCACTTTTGCGAGCGGGGGGGAAGACATACGTTATGACCTATACTTCAATTATGGCATCCTGAAAGCACGTGCCGGCAGGGGGGGATCGCTGCAGGTTACTGAAGCGAATTACCGTGGACAAAACACCTATAAGACAGTAATGATGCTGAATTCATCTGGTTTGGCCGGCATGTTTTACACCGTACACGATACACTGACATCATACATAGATATGAACCTTCGTCCTTTGTTGTTCACAAAAGAGGCATTTGAGGGGGGGAAAGATTATTCAGTAGAAAGACAATCTTTTACATATGATGGTGACAAGATAACTATTCGTACTTTTCGAATATATAACGGGATAGAAAAATTCGATGAGGTTGTAACAACCGAAAAGTGTACCTATGATTACCTTTCCGCATTATTGTACGTACGCAATCTCGATTTTGCCGGCATGAAACCCGGTGACAGGCATTATATCCAGTTTATTACGGGGGAGAAGGCCGGTAAACATGTATGTTAACTACCTTGGGGAATCATCAATAATGGCAAACGACGGGAAAAGGTATGATGTTATAAATATCTCAATGACCGTTTATGATGATGCGTTTACAAACCAGAAAGATGCTTTGAGGGCTTCCCTTACCCGCGATAAAAACCGTATTCCGGTTGTCATAGATACTCAGCTGAAGATCGGTTCAGTGAAAGCTGTCCTTAAGAGTGCTTCCGGCTTGATGAACAGGTAACAGCTGCCAGTTTTTATATTAAATTAATATTTTTAACAATATGAATAAGCCGGTTATACTTTTCAGCACGATATTGTGCATTCTCTTTACCTCCCTGGCTGTAATTCAGGCACAGGAAAACGAAGAGCAATATGCTATCATCGCAGAGTACACCTTTGATGAGAAAAATGTTGATTCAGCCATTGATCTTTTGCTTGAATTACAGGCTTTAACACTTGAAAATGAAGAGGGGGGGTGTATTATTTACGATGTCCTTTTGAGCGAAGAAGACAGAAGGAAGATCTTTGTTTACGAATGTTATGAAAACGAAGCAGCATTTAAGATACATACTAACAGCATATACTTCAAGACTATCGTATCAGCAAAATTAACCCCCCCTCTTGTAAAAGACAGTAAAAAGACAAAGGTAATACCACTCAACAATTCAGGCAATATAGGCAACGAGGAGATGTAATGATCTCCCGCCTGCCATGCATATATACAATTGCATATCAATCACGGTCATCACAGAGGGAACTTATGACGTATCGGATCGTCATAAGACTCCTGTAGCCTTTTCAGTTCTGCCCCGCAGATCCCCGGGTGATATCTTCATAACCTTTCTTTCCATAAAGATTATTCATTTCCGCCGGATCGGCATGCAGGTCAAATAACTCCCACTCATCAATATTGTCATAAAAGTGAATGAGTTTGTAACGTTCTGTTTTACTCCGTAATGGCGCTTTACCGCATGTTCACCAGGAAATTCGTAGTAATGGTAGTAGAGCGACTTTCGCCATCCCCCCCGCGGTGCTTTACTGTTTTTAAGCAGAGGCAGAAGTGAGGCCCCCCTGTATGTCTGATGGAACTTCAACTCCTGCCAGCTCCAGCATTGTGGGTGCAAATCTATATTTTGTACCAGCGCATCAATAATACCTCGTTTTTTGAATCGGGAAGGAAGCTGCATAACAAGAGGAGTGCTGAACGACTCTTCATACATAAACCGTTTGTCAAACCAACCATGCTCTCCCATATAAAATCCCTGGTCGGAAGTGTAGAAAATTACCGTGTTCTCGAGCATGTTGTTCTCCTCAAGATAGTCTAATACTCGTCCAATGTTTTCATCAAGCGACTTAATAGTCTTTGCATAATCGCGCATATAGCGTTGGTATTTCCACTCTGCCAGTTCTTTTCCAGTTAGCCCGGCAGCATAGAACTCATCTATTATTGGCTGGTAGTGGTTGTCCCAGGCAACTTTTTGTGCTGAATCCAGTCGAGCATACTCACCGTGTTCATAGGCATTGGATAGACGGGTTTTTACTCCTGGCTTCAGCATCTTCAGGTCATTAACAATATCCATGTCGTGATCGCTTGCAATGCTCATCTCCTGCTGCTGTGCCGCGACGCGCCCTTCGTAGTTGTCGTAAAAGTTTGACGGGAGCTCAAATGTTTTATCTTCATACAGTTTTAAGTGTGTTGTATCGGCCATCCAGTTACGGTGCGCTACCTTGTGGTGGAGGAACAGTACGAAAGGCTTATCTTTGTCGCGCTCATTATCCAGCCAGTTGAGGCTTAAATCGGTAATTATGTTTGTGACGTAACCGTTATAGCGCTTCCTCCCTTCAGGAGTGATGAAGTCGGGATTGTAGTAGCTCCCCTGGCCGGGGGGGAGTATTTCCCAGTGATCGAAGTTGGTAGGCTGACTGTCCAGATGCCATTTCCCGATCATGGCTGTCTGATATCCGGCTTGTTTAAGCAGCTGTTGCACAGTCTGCTGGTCCCCCCCGTCGAAAGATGATATATTATCTATTTTTCCGTTCTTGTGACTGTGCTTCCCTGTTAACAGGCATGCCCGGCTTGGTGCGGAGATGGAGTTAGCTACATACGCGTTTGTAAACCTGACTCCATTTTCGGCGATCCTATCCAGATTTGGGGGGGTCTCAACATGACGGCTATCATAGCAGCTCATCATCTGACGGGTGTGGTCGTCGGTCATGATATATACTATGTTTAATGGCTTGGACAGGTTCTCATTTTGCTTACACTACAGGATGCAAGCACGGCAGCTCCCGCGAGAGGATAAATAAGTTTTGTATAAGACGGATCCATCTGAATTTATAAGTTTTAAAAATTATACGACTTTAATAACGGGATAAAAAAAATGCATTGCACAAATGTATAGTAAATTGCGCAACTATTAAAGAAATTTATCTTTAAATATAGATTAAAATTTTAAAAATTCTCCGAAAAGAGCTTATCTTTGTGTACTATTTCGTTAAGCAATACGAACAGAAGATAAGTCTAATTGCATTATTTCGTTGTTTGTAATTTTAAAATAAGCGATAAACAGAAGATGATTTTATTCGAATTATGCCATATCAGGAAATTAGAGAGTAAAATATTTTGATCTGAATGAAATAGTATGAAGTACTTAAAAATAGTGATAAAATTTGAATAACCCTACTTTGGTGAATCATTAAAGATTAAGAAAATGTCAGGCCAGATATACACCCCCCCGAAAATACCCGAACCGGCACTCAGGCGCCTCCCCCCCTGGTACTTGTCGTACGTTAAATTACTTAAAAGCCAGGGAGAAACAATTGTATCTTCTACGCAAATTGCGAAAAAGATAGGTGTTTCAGCATCTCAGATTGCCAAGGATCTCTCCTATGTGGATATAAGCGGAAAGACGAGGGTTGGTTATGATGTTGACGTGCTTATAAATGTATTGGAGACATTCCTGGGTTTTAACAACACTCACAAAGCAGTTGTATTTGGTGTTGGAAGCCTGGGAGCCGCATTGTTGTCGGATTCCGGCTTGGAGCAATATGGTTTGAAGATTATTGCCGGATTTGATGTGAAAGAGTCGATAGTAAACAAGAAGATACATAATATTCAAGTATTTTATTCTGGTGAATTTTTTTTGAAAGGAACAAAGAAATTGGGGGGGCAGAGATAGGGATACTGACCGTACCTCCAGGTGCTGCCCAGGAGGTGTCTGAATACATGATTCGCGGTGGAATAAAGGGTATATGGAATTTCACTCCGTTCAGGATTCGCGTCCCGGAGGAAGTTGTTCTTCAGAATACTTCGTTGTATGCTCATCTGGCAGTCATGTTTAATCGCCTGAATTCATGAAAATTTTTGCTGTTGGCCTTAACTACGCTTCACACAATAAAGAGATGGAGCGTACGTTTGTTAGTAAGGAGCCTGTTATTTTCATGAAGCCTGATACAGCCCTGCTGAAAGACGGGAAACCGTTTTTTTCTTCCTGGCTTCTCTGATGAGATTCATTACGAAACGGAACTGGTAGTGAAAATTGACAGATTGGGAAAAAAAATATTGGCGAACGATTTGCACACCGTTATTACGATGAGATAACGGTAGGTATTGATTTTACAGCTCGTGACCTGCAAAGGAAGCAGAAAGAGCTTGGGTTGCCGTGGGAGATAGCAAAAGCTTCGATTGTTCGGCTGTTATTGGTGAGTTCATCTCTAAAAGTGAGGTTGCCGACTTGGGTAACGTGCATTTCCATCTTGATATCAACAGCAAGACTGTTCAACAGGGGGAATACAAACGAGATGATATACTCGGTGGACAAGATAATTTCATATATTAGCCGGTTCTTTACTCTGAAAATAGGGGACCTGGTTTTTACCGGTACCCCCCGGCAGGTATAGGGCCGGTGAGCGTTAACGATCATCTGCAGGGTTATATTGAGGACAGAAAGCTGCTGGATTTCAGTGTGAAATGACTCTCTTTTATCTTTAATTTGCAATACATCATGAATAATGTAACTTGTGCTTTGCTGCTTTGCAGTATGTTGTTTTGTCAGAGCCTCCGTTTGTATTCGCAGGATTACAACCCTATTCCTGTTGCAATGCCCTCTTTACAGATAGCTCCCGATGCAAGAGGCGGAGGAATGGGAGATATTGGTGCGGCAACGATGCCCGACGTATACTCCCAACATTGGAACGCGGCTAAATATCCTTTCATCTCAGGCAGTGGAGGGGGGGTTGCTTTTTCTTACACTCCCTGGTTGAGTAAGCTTGTTAGCGATATTAATTTGCTCTATGCTTCCGGATACAGGAAATTTGGGAATGACAACCTGAATGCTGTCAGCGCTTCGTTTCGTTATTTCTCACTTGGCAGTATAGATATTCCGGATCTGAATGGAGATTTCTGGCAAAGTGTCTCGCCACACGAGTTTGCTATTGATGTGGCTTATTCAAGAAAACTCACGGAGACTTTTCTGGTGCGGTGACACTCAGATATATCCGCGCCGACTACTCGACAGGAGATGATGAGACAACTCCCGGAAAGGCTTTTGCTGCAGATATATCAGGTTACAACGAATCTTATATTTATCTGGGGGCGTTCAGAAACATTGCTAGGATTTGGGTTCAACATTTCAAATATAGGCTCAAAAATCTCATATGATGGTGGTACCACATCAATGTTTCTCCCTGCAAATCTCAGGATGGGTGTATCCTTGGGATATCCTATTGACCCGAAGAATACTTTATCGCTCAGTTTTGATGTCAATAAACTGCTTGTGCCTACTCCAAAGTTGCCTGAGGACGGTGAGACGCCCGATGAGGTACAGAAACGAATTGACGACTATAACAATATCTCTTCCATAGGTGGTGTTTTTAAATCGTTTGCTGATGCACCAGGTGGTTTCAAAGAGGAGTTGCAGGAGGTCACGTTGTCTCTGGGAGCGGAATATGTATACGACAATCAGTTCTTTGTCCGTGCCGGTTATTACAATGAAAACGAATATAAGGGCAGCCGCCGGTTCTTTGCATTTGGCGGAGGTTTCAAAAAAACGCTTTCCAGGTTGATGCTGCCTATCTCGTATCAACTGCACAGACGAACCCGTTGGACCAGACTTTACGCATATCACTTGGTTTTGATATCGAAGGTATAATGAATTTAATGAGGTAAAAACATGAATATACGAATAGGATTCGGTTATGATATGCATCGCCTTCAAGAAGGAAGAGAGTTGTGGATAGGTGGTGTGAAAATAGCCTACAGAATGGGATTGGAGGGACATTCAGACGCAGACGTTCTTATTCATGCCATATGTGATGCATTGCTTGGTGCTGCTAATCTACGTGATATTGGCTATCATTTCCCGGACACATCTCCCGAATTCAAAGATGCCGGCAGCGCCATACTGTTGAAAAAGTGCTCCGGGTTGCTTGAGAAGCACGGATATTATGTGGGCAATATCGACGCCACTGTTTGTGCAGAGCAGCCTAAGCTCAATCCCTTTATTCCTTCTATGCAGCAAACGCTTGCCAATGTTATCGGGGGGGTGGAAACAGATAGCATCTCCATTAAAGCCACTACCTCTGAGAAAATGGGTTTTGTGGGCCGGGAAGAGGGTATTACTGCTTATGCAGTGGCTTTAATTGAAAAAAAAGTAGTGGGCAGATGCCTTTTCTCAGGTGCTTGAAACGGATAAAACAGCGGAGAGGACATGGTGTACACTCACCCTTCGCTTATGGGCTGATCACTAATGTAATCTGTTCACCTCATTTATACTATGCATTTGCCGATATTGAGAAGGAGATATCGGAGAAAGGGCTCAACAGCGGTTTCGTCTCCGGAATCAATCATCTCTCTTTCGGATGGTTAACCATTTTAATGCTAAAAATATCCTGGAAATTAATTCGGGCAAGGGAGTGAATACCCTTTTCCTTACAGCCCCCTGCACGCGATATTCGCTGTACCTGCGTTGAGAAGAGGCTGATGAGATTGTTGTTGCAAAGCGCCTTTATGGGGGGGAGTTAAACCCGAAGGTTGACTTAGTTACAACCCTACCTGCTGGCGGGAAACAGTGTTACGATGCGATTTCATCAACCTGGAGAAAGAGAGTACGCCAGCCATAGAGACACTCTTGTCGTTGAGTCATCAACGTACATTTTGGGTGCTTTATCCGATTAAAAGCAGTTGGAGCAAACAATTTTGGAGAAATATCGTTAATGATGATAGATTGACAGCGACGTTTGAACTGAAAGGTTCCGGAGTGGCTTTCTTAAGTACAGCTTATAACAAGGTAAACTATTTTGTGTAACAGAATCATGAATTCCGGTTGCGGAATTTAAATTTTTTTATATCTGACTCTGGAGCAATAGCTTTGGATTTCGGGCCATCCGTTGAATGTCATGGTTTAGGAGGTTTTACCTCTTGAAAAAGAATTATATGAAAAAAAAGTTTGGTATATACAAAGACCGGCGACAAGGGTGCCACTTCGCTGGTGGGAGGCACCCGGGTTAGCAAGACGCATATTCGTCTTGAGTCCTATGGAACACTGGATGAACTGAATAGTCATATCGGATGGCTTAGCTGCGAGATAAAGGACAAGGAACATCGCGACTTTCTTCTGTTTCTTCAGCACAAGCTGTTTGACATAGGCTCATATCTGGCTACTGAGACTGAAAGCAAACCACCAGATGAGAGTGTAATTATTAAGGCGAAAGATATTACACGTATTGAGGAGCAGATTGATAAAATAGATAATACTCTTCCAAAGCTTAACCGTTTTGTTCTGCCGGGTGGTAATGAGCCTGCAGCAAGAGC
>JMBX01000167.1_pt1 | contig 17739 bp, 27 predicted proteins | sample 616521 | NCBI WGS metagenome assembly JMBX01 (sample SAMN02727906, study PRJNA239997) | anaerobic digester metagenome | biome: anaerobic digester; isolation source: mesophilic anaerobic digester inoculated with municipal waste water sludge... | place: Germany: Bielefeld University, CeBiTec ...
ACCTCTTGCTGTATTCGGTAGCATAGTGATTGGTCTGATGTTAATCGTTTTTGTAAATAGAAAAACACATGACAACCCGTATATCGTTGCTATCAACTGTGATAACGATGATGTTGAAAGTAAGGTTCTAGATACACTTGAGAATAATGTGAAAAAGTACGTTATTAAAAGTAAAACTGTCAAAGTAAATGAAACAGAAATTCATTGTGAAGTACGCTTGAAATCGGGCAATACAGCTTTTATAAATGAATTATCGCAAATTCCCGGCGTTTCTAACGTCGTATTAGTGAGTTATAACGGCGATTACATGGGATAATCTTATGTCAAAACATAAATATACGACTGCAATTTGTGTTGTTATCACAATAGTCACAGTTTTAATTACAGCGATTTTTGGTGTCAGTTCTAGTTTTGGCATGCAGAAAGTACAGTATCAACCTGCATATGAGAATAAACTATTTGATACAAGCAAAGTACATACCATTAATATCATAGTCAAAGAATCTGATTGGGAAAATTTGCTTGATAACGCACTTGCAAAAGAATATATCCCTTGTTCTGTTGTTATCGATGGAGAAACAGTAAAAAAATGTCGGTATTCGAACCAAAGGAAATTCGACCCTGGCAAGTATAGCAAGTTCCACATCCAACCGTTATAGTTTTAAGGTTGAATTTGACCATTATGAAAAAGGTCAAAACTATTTAGGATTAGATAAACTTTCACTCAATAATATAGCTCAGGACAATACTTACATGAAAGATTATGTAAGTTATCAAATGATGAACATGATGGGTGTGGATTCCCCGCTATCAAGTTTTATATGGGTTACCATAAATGGAGAGGATTGGGGGGGTTTATATTTAGCGGTGGAAGGTGTCGAAGAGGCTTTCTCTAAACGGGTGTATGGCAATCAAAAAGCTCAAATATATAAACCTGATAGCATGGATATTGTTGGAAAGCAACAGTCTAATGAAGAAAAAAAATGATTTCAGAGAAAATCAGATACCAAACTTTTTAGATGGAAGCCAAATTCCTGACTTTGGCAATATGCCACAAGGAAACACTTTCCCTGGAAACATTCCCCCCGAATTTTGGAAACGGTGAAATCCCTGAATTTCCTAGTTTTGGTGATGGTTTTAATACGCAGATGGAAAATATGCCAAAAATTGGCAATATACCTGAACAGGATAGACGAGTACCTGAAGGTGAAAATTTTCAAAATATACCATTTTAGAAACAATGATAGACAATTTTTGCAAATCCCAAATATAAGCGGTCGTGGATTTGGCAATACTGCAACTTCGCTTATTTATACAGATGATAATCCTGAAAGTTACGCTGCTATCTTTGATAAAGCAATAACAAAAGTCTCAAAAGCTGACAAAAAGCGTCTCATTTCATCTATAAAGCAACTAAACGAAAACGAAAATATTGAAAATGTTGTTGATGTTGATGAAGTCATTCGCTATTTTGTTGTACATAACTTTGTTCTTAATGGCGACAGCTATACTGGAAGTATGGTTCATAATTACTATCTTTCTGAAATTGACGGCATGCTCTCTATGATTGCCTGGGATTATAACCTGGCATTTGGCGCGTTTGGCATGGGGGGGGTGGCATGGATAGCGGTAATTTTACTTTTGGTGGTGAAACGAATACTTTGATTGATAACGCCACAAGGCTTGTTAATTATCCAATAGACTCACCTCTATTATCTGGAAAGATTGAAGACAGACCGATGCTCGCATGGATATTTAACAACGAGAAATACTTAGAACAATATCACGAAGTATTTGCAGAGTTTATGAAATTCTTTAATGACGGAAGATTTGTAGAAATGTATGATAATGCGATATCACTTATTTCCCCCCCTTACGTTAAAAAGACCCTACTGCCTTTGTGAATTATGAAGATTTTGAAATAGCACAAGAAACACTAAAACGTTTTTGCTTACTTCGTGCGGAAAGTATTAGTGGACAATTGGAAGGGGCAATAGCCTCAACTGGCTCAGAACAAACGGCAAATGGTTATGCAGGGTTCATTGATGCATCGGATATTGATATGGGCAATATGGGTTCAAATATGATGGGATTTGATAGAGGACAAGGTAATCGTTTTTCTCCGTTTCCCACAGAACCACAAACTAATAATTTTAAAGGTTTTGATTTAGATAATACTGAAATGCCTTCTAATGATAAAGAAAGTGATTTAACTACAGAAAGACAAACTCCGTCTAACATATCACCAAATATCTCATCAACAGGGAAAAATAAAAGTTCAAAATATGTAGTACTGGCAAAAGAATTGCCAGTACTAATAGCTTGCATCGTTGTATTGATCTTGGGAATATTATTTGCTAACAAGAAAACATTTTGATTCTATAATAATGCCAGAATGAAAAAAAACCTAATGTCCGATTGTTATAAAATTAAAGCATATTCATCAATTCCTGTTCGCTTATGGTTTGGATACCAAGTTCTAAAGCTTTAGTCAATTTGGAACCAGGGTTTTCGCCTAAGAGCAAATAGTTTGTGTTCTTGCTTACCGATCCGGTTGTTTTGCCACCGTTGGATTCAATGAGTTGTTTGGCTTCATCGCGGCTCATGTTGGGTAGGGTTCCAGTAATGACAAAGATAAGACCTTCCAAAGGTTTGGGGCTTTCAGTTTTGGCTTGCTCTTGAATGACTGGCCAGACCCCCCCATAGCTTTTAAGGCGTTGGAGTGTGGCTTGATTTTGCGTTTGACTGAACCAATGAACTATCGATTCAGCAGTGTTTGGGCCGATGCCTGGGATGCTTTGCAGGTCATCAGGGCTGGCTTGAGGCAAGGCGTCCAGGCTTTTGAAGTGCCTTGCCAAATCGCCGGCGCTAACTTCGCCAATGCCATGAATACTAAGTCCGATGATAAGGCGTTGCAAGGATTGCGATTTAGATGCTTCAATGGCATTTAACAGGTTGCTGGCTTTCAATTCGCCAAATTTATCGAGTTTCAAAAGCTCATCTTTTCGCAATATATATAAATCAGCAATAGATTTTAAAAGACCTGCTTCTGTAAGCTGAACGACAATTTTCTCTCCAAGTCCGGCGATATCCATTGCAGTACGCGAGGCGTAGTTTTCGATAGTGCGGTTGAGTTGGGCAGGGCAGTTGACGTTTTCACAATACCAGGCGACTGCTTCAGAATCTTTTATTAAAGCTGTACCACAACTTGGACAGGTAGTTGGCGGAATATATGGCATCTGGCTGCCATCGCGTTTTTCAGGAATGGACGCGATGATATAGGGAATGACCTCACCCGCGCGCTTGAGTAAAACTCTGTCGCCAATGCGAATATCTTTATCAGCGATGAAATCAAAGTTGTGTAAGGTGGCTTGTTTTACAACGACACCGCCAACCATCACAGGCTCTAAAATCGCTAATGGCGTAATGACACCAGTACGCCCAACGTTATTTTGGATATCCAACAAACTTGTTTCAACGACTTCGCCAGGGTATTTAAAAGCCACCGCACCGCGGGCATCTTTGCCAATAACCCCCCAAGGCGATTGTAAAGAGTTTGATTGTTGATTTTGATGACAATACCATCTGCCTCAAAGGGCCAGTTATGGCGTGCCTCAGCTTGTGCTTCACAAATAGAAATAGCGTCTTGAATGTTATCGGTATGCCAACGAAGAGAATCACAAGGTAAACCAAGGTCTTTAATGTAGTCAAGAATGCCTTCTTGCGTATCTGGAATGGTGTCCGAAGCATGCAGAATTTGATAAACAAAGAGTTTTAATGGGCGACTAGCGGTTATTGCGGGGGTCCAGTTGACGTAATGAACCTGCTGCTGTGTTGCGTGGGTTTAAATAGGTTTTTCGCCTTTTGCTTCAAGTTCAGCATTAAGCTTTGTGAAATCCTCTTTCAGGATGAGTGCTTCTCCACGGAAAACAATTTCCTGGGGCACATCAATGCCAGGTTTTACAGGAATGCGCAACGGCAAGCTTGGAATGGTGCGTAAATTCGCAGTGATATCTTCACCCACAAGCCCATCACCACGGGTAGCTCCCAGGGTGAAGACGCCATCGTGATAATGCAAGACAACGGTGAGTCCGTCAAGTTTGGGCTCTAAAACGAAATCAGCCTTTTCAAGCTCTGGTTCCAGACGGAGTAAACGGTTGTACCAGTCCAGTGTCTCCTGTGGACCAAAAGCGTTGGTCAGGCTAAGAACCTGCGTTGGATGATTGACCTTTTGAAAGCGTTCGGATGGCTTTGCACCAACTTTTTGGGTTGGTGAGTCTGGGGGGTTATCAACTCGGGGGGGTGGTTGCGTTCAATTTCCTTCAGTCGGTTGAAAAGCTGGTCATATTCATAGTCGGAAATTTCTGGCTGGTCTAAGGTGTTGTAAAGATAATTATGGTAATTTATCTTTTCACGGAGTTCTTTTAATTCTTCCAAAAGGTTTGGGTGAGGTTGGTCGAAAGGTAGTTGGTTCATGTTTACTCCAGGGTGTTTCACTTGCCTTAAAAGAAAATGTCCCCCCCGGTGGGAATCGAACCCACATGACTGGCTTCGGAGGCCAGTGCCTTATCCGTTAGGCCACGGGAACGCAAAGAACGATTATACACAAATCAGGGTGCATCGCTATTTTAATTTATCAATCATGACCGGAAACTGCTCAACGAGCTCTGGTCTGATCTTTAGGCTGAATTGATGCTTGTCTTCTTCCGTACGCGGAATGATATGCATATGGAAGTGGAATACGCTTTGGAGTGTCAAGGGGCCGGCGTTATGAAAGAGTTGAAGATTATCAAGCCCTAATTTGTCTGAATATAACCGGGCTATTGCCTTGGTTGTTTTCATCACATCCAAATAGAGATTTTCTGGAATGTCATAGATATTTTCGTAGTGGGCTTTTGGAACGACTAAGGTGTGATAGCGCGCGATGGGCTGAACGTCAAGGAAAGCGTAGGTCGTTTCGTCTTCATAAACTTTCCATGATGGGATTTCGCCATTAATAATTTTACAAAAAAATGCAGTCTTTCATGTTTTACTCCTCAAAAATAAGTTTTGTTCTTTCAATGATAACATCAGCTGGGTCAATGTCTAAAAGTTTTAAGAGTTCATCAGGGCGTCCGTTACTTGTAGCGCTGGAATCCATTTGTAAATGGAGAACAGTAGAACCGTCTTTAGAAAACAACGCCCATTCTTTTATCATCGGTCTAATATCGACTGTTTTACTGCGCCGTTCAACTGGAATGGTTTCACTCGCTAAAAGATGGCTAAGCTTGGCTTTGATATCGCTTTGCGCATAGGTGTCAGGAAGTGTGATGGAATATTCGCTCAAATGAACGCTGGCTTGAAGACTGGGCGCTTTATTGGGGGGGATTTCTTGAATGTCTAAAATTTGCAAATCTTTGGGTAATGCAGCCTGGAGTTTTTCGCGTATTTCTTGCAAATCAACAGGCGCATTTAGCCAGAAATCGAGAACTTCAGCGCTGCTGATAAAGCCTAGTGGCAAAGCTGAAGCGATATTAATTCGGATTTTGGCGAAAAGCCCTGAGTGTAGCGCAGGGGGGGCAGACCCGTGCGATTAAGCGCGCGTTCAAACAAGCGTTGTAAATCGAGATGACCGATAAAGCGCAGGTTTCTAGCTTCGCAAATTTTATGCGTACTCTGAATGGTGTAATAGGGTTCATGGACACCCCCAGTATACTTCCTGCTCGTTTGGGCGGATGTCAGAAAAACAATCTAAGATACCACAAACATGACAGCCTTTTCGGCAGTCAGTGCGTGTTTTGCCACTTTGACTCATTTCGTATTCTTCCAGTAAGAATTCTTTTGAAACACCCGTTGAGATATGGTCCCAGGGGGGGAATATTTCATCTGATTCGCGCTGGCGGTTTATATAGAAACCTGGGTCTATGCCAGATTCTTCAAAGGCTTGGTACCAGTATTCCTTTTTGAAACCCTCATCCCAGGCGTCAAACTTGGCACCATTTTGCCAGGCACGTTCAATAACCTGCCCTAACCGTCTGTCACCACGCGATAGCCAGGCTTCAAGTAGGGTGGAGTCGGGGGGGCGGTTGTAAGACAGCTTGATTTTGGACTGGCGCATGCCTTCACGCAAGAAGTCAAGTTTGTCTTGAACGCTTTCGGGGGGGTCTTCGGAGTTAGCCCACTGAAAAGGCGTGTGGGGTTTGGGGGGGATAAATGTGCCGATGCTGACGTGGACCCGTATGCGATTGCCATGCCTACGCTTACCTAATTGTTGTACTTTGCGGGCAGTGTCGAGAATGGCTTCAACATCTTCCATGCGCTCGCAAGGCAGACCTATCATGTAATACATCTTTAGATTCAGCCAACCGTGGTCGAAAATGGTTTCAACAGTTTCAAATAAGATTTCATCAGCCAAAGGCTTGTTAATGACGGCGCGCATACGGTCAGTGGCAGCTTCTGGCGCGATTGTAAACCCACCACCAGGTCGCAATTCTTTCAGTTCATCCATGAGATCGACAGAGAAGGATTCAATGCGCAGGGATGGCAGACTGACACTCAAACGACGGGTTTTGTTTTGTTCATAAACAGCTTTCGTGATGTCTAAAATCTGGGTATGGTCAGAAGAAGACAATGAAAGCAGGCTAAGTTCTTCATATCCAGTAGCTTTTACGCCAAGATCAATGGCTTCAAGAATATCTTTGGGGGGGTTTCGTTGTCTTACTGGGCGGTTGACAATACCAGCATGGCAAAACGACAGCCACGGGTGCAACCACGCATAATTTCAACGGCGATGCGATCATGCACAATTTGAATATTCGGCACGATTTGTTTCTTGATGGGCGCTGGCAAGGCTGGCGAAATGCGTTTCAGGACAGTTTTTGGTATGTCTTCTGTGATTGGTTGAACTTTATTTATACGCCCATCATCAAAATATTTGACTTCGTACAGAGAAGGCACATAAACACCATTTATTTTCGCTAGGTCCTTTAATAATACGATTTTGTTTTGGTTTTTGGATTTCCATTCCTGGTAAGCATGGATAATTTCAAAAATGACCTCTTCACCATCACCGATGGCAAACGCATCAATGAAATCTGCCATGGGCTCTGGATTGAAACAGGCTTGTCCGCCTGCGATGACCAGGGGATGATGGGCTTCTCTTTGTTCTGACCTTAGTGGAATACCCGATAAATCCAAGAGATTTAACACGTTGGTGTAGATGGATTCGTATGGAAGGGTAATGCCAAGGATATCAAAGTCTTTTATAGGCGTTTTGGATTCGAGGGAAAACAAAGGGATGTGATGCTCCCGTAAAGCATCTTCCATATCATGCCAGGGTGAAAAAAACCCGTTCTGCCAAAACATTAGGATGGTCATTAATGAGTTCGTATAAAATACTTAGTCCAAGGTTGGCCTGACCAAGGTCGTAGATGTCTGGAAAAGCCAGGGCAACGCGGGTTTCGACAGACTGCCAGTCTTTTAAGACCATGTTGTGTTCACCACCGACATAACGGCCGGGCTTTTCAACATGGTACAAAATTTTTTTTCTAACAACTTTTTATCAATAAGTGTCACAAGTAATCCTTATTAGTTATAGCGTTCAACTTGATAATCATAAAGTTCAATATCGCCACGATGATAATCTATAAATGATAAAAGTTGGTCTAAATCGCGGTTTAAGGCTGAGTTATTGATACTCAACTTAGCGATAGTTATTTCAGATTCCTGATGTTGATTTAAGAAATCAGATTCAATAACTGAAATGTTCTCTTTCTTGAGTTTGGCAAGAAATGACGCCATCCGCGACCGTTTTTCTTTAAGACTTGAACAACCTTGCAGACGAAACTTTAGTGTGAGAATAAAAAGGGGTGGCATATTGTTTAACTTCCCGCCACACGAACTGGGTTAACCAGGTTGCCGATACCAGTAATATTTACGGTTACAACATCGCCCGCTTCCAGGGTGCTGCTGCCATTAGGCGTACCGGTAAGGACGATATCCCCCCTGGCATGAGAGTCATGACTGAACTGATAAACATTAAAAGCCGGTCAATCGTAAAGTGCATATCTCGCGTTGATGCCATTTGGCGCATGGTTGAATTGACGTTACAGGAAATAATAGCATCAGATGGGTCAAATTCAGTCTCAATCCAAGGGCCAAGTGGGCAGAAAGTGTCAAAACCCTTGGCACGGCTGGAGTGTCCGTCACGGATTTCCAGGTCACGGGCGGTAACATCATTGGCAATGGTGTAACCGAAAATGGCATCTTGCACATCTTCCTGTCTAAGCCAGCGCGCTTTTTTAGCAATGACAACCGCTAATTCTGCTTCATGTTCAACCCGTTGCGATTGTGGAGGAAGTAAAATTGGCTCACCGCTGGAAATTACAGATGAACTGGGTTTGAAGGAAAAATAGGATAATCTGGCGGGGGGGAGTTAATTCTTTTTCAGACTTATATGCAAAGTTATGCGCGACGACGATAATTTTACTGGGTTCGCAAGGGGGGGCAAGGAGTTTTACTTCATTGAGTTTTTGCTTGGCTTCAAAGCGTCGATACTCGCCAAAAGGGTTACCTTGGATGGTTCCGATGCGGTCTTCATCAATCCAACCATATTGAATGGTCTTATCTTGTGAAATAAATCTTGCAATTCTCATTTTGATGTATAATAGATCTTCCCGGGCGGATAGCTCAGTTGGTTAGAGCGTTTCTTTTACACAGAAGAGGTCGCAGGTTCGAGTCCTGTTCTGCCCATTTTTCTCTGCAAATTATACCAAGTTTGCATCATCCCTGTTTGTATTCCAGTAATCTTCAAGGTCAGTAAAAGCGCTTTCTTCAAGGTATTCATACGTGGCTGGTGCAATGCCACGGTTGCAATGGGAACGGTATTCGCAGATTTTACACTGACGGGTATTGGCAGTTTTGAAAAAGTCCGTTTTTTTCCAGGGAAACTATTTCATCGCAAAGACTTTTGAAATATTGGGCGTTTCGCTTGAGTTCTTGAGATGAAAAAGAAAAAAACGAATGGTGCATCAGGCGCAATAATTTCCCAAATAATCAGTCGGATAGGTAGGTCAGTCTGATAAGCTTCAGAAAGGACAACCGGATAAAGTCGGGTTTGGATATCATCTATTAATCTTTCCCGATTAGGGACTTTGTTAGATGATTTCCAGTCGTATCGTGTATTGTCCACTTTCAAATTGTAATAGGTCATATTTAACGATGAAGTTTTATCATCTACACACGTTGTTATGGTTTTCTCTGATTCAAGCTTTCCTTGAAGTTGCGCGTAGGGGGCTGGCCAGAAAAGTTTGGAACCAAACTAAAACGCGACTGTCAGGGTCATTTTCAGCCATTCGGATAAGTAATTCGGGGTTGAAACCGATAAAGTATTGATGCAGAAGCTGATGAAAGCGGATACCCGCATTACGGTCTTCTTCAAAACGCAAATCGTCTATGGTCGTCTGGGCTGGCCAGGCAAGTTTCTGAATATAGCGCAAGTAAAACTTATAGCGACAATTCAAATAAGTATGCAGATTGCTTTGTGAAAAGACAAAATTATGGGGTACTTGTGTTTTCATCTGTTAAAAACTTCCTTAATTCCCGACTTGCCAAGGCTTCATCTTGTTTAAGAAACCTTCCTGTATTGTAACTAGCTGTAATTGATTTCTTAGCGCGCGTAATACCGACATATAAAAGGCGGATACGTTCGCGGGAAACATCGTTTCTGTCAATAATTGTGGCAAGGCCTGGCTCATATGCGGGCGCGTTAGGGTTGATGATCGCTTCCAGTTCCATTTTTATTTCTGCCTGGCGGTTTTTAGGTTCGACGAAGATATCCCGTTCTGAAAGAAAATAATCATCAGGGCTGGCGGATGGAAAATCAAAATTGTTGAGAGAACTTAAATAGACTTTATCCCATTCCAAACCTTTTGCCTTGTGATATGTGGCCACAACGACTTTGCCTTTATGTAAGTCGGGGGGTTAAAACCATCTTCAGCTTCGTTAAAACTGAGAAAGGTTTTGGTATTGTTGGCGATATCTTTTATTTCAGACAAAACGTTGTTAATACTCCATTCGGGTTGGTCCTGCAAAATTTGACGAACCAGTTGGGATATCTTATGAACTGTGGCAAGTTCTATGGGGGGGTCTAGCATAAGGTCTTGCGCGATGGTGATAATGGTTTGGTCCAGGGGGGGCAATATGGTAGCCTGATGCCATTTTCTTAGCTTGAAAATAAAGCGTGTAAGAAAATCATGTGCCAGTTCTTCTTCAAGCATATCTTCAAAAACGATGGGCTGGTCAAAGTTTTCTTTGTATATCAAGTATTCAAGATGGTCGGTGTTTTGAATGTAACGCATACACTTTTCAACAACCAGCCAACTTTCTTCGTCATCTTGGTAATGCCGGTAGAAAACTTTGAAAGCCTGTGCCAAAGCGTTTGTATCGGTAGGGTTTACAAGTGCCCGAAGAATGAAAAAGATAGATCCTGCTGATTTGCGCGTATTGATGGGGGGGTTTTTCATTAAGGCTTGTTCAACAGGTATTTCAGCCTTCGTTAATGCGCCTGCAAGCCGGCCGACACGGTCGTTGCTAAGGGCTAATACTGCTACGGTATCTTCAGGATGTTCTTCAAGCCAGGCTTTTACGTCTTCAATGATGAAATCCATTTCTTCCTGGGTGTTGAAACGTTGCGTGTTGAAATAAACCGAAGGGGGGGTAGCGCATTTTGGATTTTGTTGTGGGTCGTCGGGTTTGGTTAACTCAATCAGCGGATGGCTCAGCGCATTGCGCAGATAAGGGTTAGGATGATGATGTTGAGTCCATTCATTCAAGTTATTGGCAAGGGCGATGATGGCAGGGCAGGAACGACCTGACTCGGGCAGGGTTTCACTGCGTACATCAGGGCGTGCAGTAAAGTTTCTGAGTAATTGCGGGTTGGCAGTTGTGAAGCTTTCATTGATGGCCTGATTAGGGTCACCAACACGCACCCAGTTTTGATGCGTTTTAGTAAGTAAGCCCAAAATGGCTTCCTGCACAAGACTCGAATCCTGGGCTTCGTCTTCAAGGATGTATGGCCAGCGATATTGCAGGGATTTAGCAAGTCAGCATCATTGTTCAGGCTTAGCCAGGCAAGGCGGATTAAATCGTCAAAATCGACCGCGCCACGGTAATTAAGGGCGGCTTGGTAGGAACGGAAGATTTCCTGGCAAATCAAAAGCAGTGATGTGGGCGATTCGGTTTTGTTGATATGCGTTTGAAGCTCTTCAACCGACAGGAGATGGTCTTTGGCCGTTTTGATATAAACTGTCACGATGCGGTGTAATTCAGTAAGGAGTTCTTTTTCAATCTTTGCATCATTGTTTCTGCATCGGTAACTATCAGAGACTAATTTGTCAAAGATTTCTAGTTTTTGCATCATCTGATTGCGAATTAGGTCTTGCAAAATTTCAGTGCTTTCAGAAGCATCAATGATTGAAAAGTCGTTCCCTAAACCAGCCAAGTCGGGCCTTTCGCGAATGATATCGCTTGCCAGTCCATGCAAGGTGCGCACTTTGTAGCCTATACCTTCGACGATGCCTTGTTCCGATAAAATTGCGCCAATCCGCGATGTAAAGTTATCCGCGGCGACATTCGAGAAGGTAACAATCAACACTTCCTGGTCATAAGCCAAGTCGCTTTCCATGACCAGTTTGGCTGCGAGATGGGACAGTGTAAAGGTTTTACCACTTCCAGGAACGGCGGAGATGCCCATCAAGCCACCTTGATAGTTCAGTATGCGGGACTGGGAATCGCGAAACTTTACTTTAGTCATCTTCTTTGTTCCTTAATGTCCGTCGGATGAGTGCCTGGTAATGCAACAACAAAAGCCCTTTTTCTTCCTGCCCGGTTTCACTGTAATCGGATAGTCCCAAATAGATTTCTTTTCGGCAGCGATTGAATAAACCACGGATGTATTTTCCCAAGGTTTGTTTGCTGAGTGCTAAATTGTCTTCAGCAGTCCATTTTCTGCCACGTTGCCAGTGCCGGCTGAGTACAATAGGGTGGGTTAGCGGTTGTTCAAGCGTTCATACCATCCTGAACTGCCAACATTAAGCCAGTATTGATAATCGACGATTTTGTTTAATCCCAAGAAGCTCATCACGGGTGTAATGAGGACGGAATTATCGTCATCATCTTGCTCATCAGGAACAAATGTCGCGGCCAGCAAGCCAGATTGAACACTTTTGACGAATTCCTTTGCCATTTCTTCCTGGTCAATATCTAACTGATAACCGAAAGCATGTCTAAACTTTTTAAAAGAGTTAATCAGTTGGGCGGTTGAACTGCCACTTTCAAGGTCCTGATGAAAAGCAAAACCAGGCTGAGACAGTAACTCACCAAAAGTTTGCTAAAGAAAATATCCAGGGGGGGTACACGCTTAGGTTGGCGTTAATCCATGCCATTGTCGTGTTCCACTGAGCGTTTTGTTCGTCTGAGAATCGGCTTTGAACATTATCGGAAAGATTATCAAAAGCTGGCAGCTGAACAGGCAATTTGGGAGATATTTCCTGGGTGATGAGATGGCTGCGGATTAAATCAAAACTTGATAAGGCATAAGCTATTGTGCTTGTAATACGGTAAGGGTCAATCGGGATTTCCCATTCAGGATGACAAATGATGGCAAAGAAAAGCAGGGTTTGAATGATGGGGTCATCATTAAGTGAACTTGATGGACGCAAGGCGTGTAGACTGATATTGTGTTTAGACAGCTCGGTTTTGAGTGTGAAATGGTCGCATCAGACAGGAATGGTGAAAGGATAACTATCTCTCCGGGTGAAACGCCATCCTCGATTTTTGTGCGGATTGATTCTGCGATTTGCTGAAGCATTTCCGGATAAAAGCGCGCGCGTTGGTTGGCTGGCGAAATGAATGCGTGTATATCTTCGACTTTGAATTCAACTGGTTTTGAAAAGTCAATAAAAGTGTCGGCGAGATTGCGTTTCTGTTGGGCAAACCGTTGGTGTTTTCTAGATGGATAGTTTCTTGTGCCATGCTTTTGAAACGCGTGGCAGATTTTGGGTCCGCGCCTAAGAAACTGTGATAACCGGCAAAATCATCCTGGATAATTAAGGCGGATTGCAAGTGTTCCCATAAGTCAGCGACGAAATCATGCACATAGGGTGGGTCTTCTTCGGCATTGTCGTAAATAAGATGCTTGTAAAGTTGGGTCAGGTAATTTTTGCATAATGGGTTCTGCCAAAGCATTTCCTTGAAAAGCTCCACTTGCAAGGAATAATCCACAAGATTGTTTTGCAGGCAAAATGAACGGAAAGCATTAATCGCTTCCTGGGCATCTTCATAAACTCGTTTTTGACTGTCTCTTCCGACCCAGGCTTCACTCAAACGTTCGCAAATTTCGGTATGGGGGGGAAAACCTATAATGGCTGCTTTGTTAAGATTATCGACAAGCTGGCCAAGAAGACGATTGCGAGAAAGGCTGACAGTTGAGAAATACCCTTTGCCAAGAAGTGGGTCTACGATGCGCCCCATGTAATATTGCGATGTTTCAAGCGTTAGAAAGCTAGGTGGTTCATAGGGGGGCGGTAGAAGCCTGAGATATCGCTAATAAGGGGGGGCCAAAAAAAGGTCTACTGTGCGTCTTACGAGTGAACTCATCGTCAGGATTGAAAGGTCAAAATTGTGTGGGGGGGAATTTATGCTTGCAACTATGTTTTGATAGATTTTTGCATGACTGCGCTGGGGAACTAAAACGAGAATTCCCTGGTCAGCTGTTGCCGAATCAGAAAGCAAATATTGCAAACGCTGGCAAGCCAGCGATGTTTTGCCGATGCTTGCCTCACCATGCAAATATATCTTGTTTGAAGAACTCAAAACTAAGTTTCTTTCTGGGTTCATGTAAAGAATTATAAATGACTTAAGTTGTTTTTGGATTTTAAGGTTAATCGGGGGGTAGGGCTTGGTATAATCAAAAGGCGAAAAATAAATATAGGAGTAAATTGATGAGTTCTTCACTAGCACCATTTTTAATGCGAAAGGTGTAGCCGTTTTAGGCGCATCCACAAACCCCCCAAAAATTGAGTTATGGCATTGTAAACAACTTGCTGAGTCATGGTTATGAAGGCAAAGTTTATCCTGTCAACCCGAATGCTGATGAAATTTTGGGTTTGAAAGTTTATCCAACCATTGCTGATGTTCCGGATCCTGTAGAGTTGGCTGTTGTCGTATTGCCGGTAACGATTATCATGGAAACAATGAAAGCTGTTGGAGAACGTGGTATCAAAGCTGCGGTAGTCATCACAGGTGGCTTTAAGGAACTTGGTGAAGAAGGCGCAAAAATTGAACGTGACTTGAAAGCTTTGACCGATTCATACGGTATGCGTATTGTTGGCCCAAACTGTGTGGGTACGATGAGTATGTATACAGGTCTTAACTCAACTTTCATCAAAGGTATGCCTGTGGCGGGTCCGATTGCTTTTGTCTCGCAATCCGGCGCGCTTGGCGGTGGTGTGATTGATCTGGTCTTGGATTCAAATATCGGTTTCTCCCACTTCGCCAGCCTGGGCAATCAAATGGACGTCAACGAAACGGATATGATTGAGTATCTCGGTGATGATCCAAACGTGAAAGTTATCGCTGTTTACACTGAAGGACTTACTGATGGACAACGCTTTATAAGGGTTTGCCGGGAAGTCTCCCGCAAGAAACCGATTGTCTTCCTGAAGGCCGGTAAAAACGAAGCCGGTGCAAAGGCGGTAAGTTCGCATACCGGTTCGCTGGCAGGTTCATACGCGGCATATCAGGCAGCATTGAAACAGGCTGGTGTAATTGAAGTGCAAACTTTAAGCGAACTCTTTACCGTTGCATGGACACTAGGTACACAGCCATTGCCGAAGAACAAACGCGTGGCCATGACCACCAATGCAGGTGGTGCTGCTGCACTGGCTGCTGACAGCCTTGATTTTTACGGCTTCTCTCTTGCTCAAATAGATCCTAAAATTCAGGAAAGGCTACGCACAAAATTAAACCCAAGTGCGCAAGTTTCAAATCCAGTAGATATGCTCGGCTCAGTCTCCCCCCCAGCTGATTATGCATGGAGTCTTGAAAATCTTGACGCGGACGATGGCGTGGATGTTTTACTGCCAATTTTGGTACCCCCCCAGGCTTTAGTTGATACACCCGGAGTTGCCCAGGCGTGGATTGATATCAAGAAAAAATCAAAAAAAAGACATTCCTGACTATTTTAACCGGTAAACACAGTACGCTGGAAGCTGAACAGGCTCTTAACAGGGAGGGTGTACCTGTGTTTACTTATCCCGACCAGGTTGGTCCGGCTCTAAAAGGTCTATGGGACCATAAGGAATATTTGGATAGTCCAAAATTTGAACAAGTCGAAGTCAAAGGCGTTGACAAACACAAAATGGCAGCGGCAATGAAACTTGTTGGCGAAAGAAAAGCTGTGGGTGAATATGAATCGCGTATCATGCTGGAAGCCTATGATATTCCTAATGTGCCTGGCGACCTGGCAACAAGCGCTGATGAAGCGGTTGAAATTGCGCAAGCCTGTGGCTATCCAGTGGTTTTGAAAATCGTCGCAGAAGGCCTGTTGCATAAGTCCGATGCTGGTGGTATCAAGCTAAATATCAAGAATGACGAAGAACTGCGCGTAGCCTATGATAATTTGATTACACATATCGCAAAAGTTGAGCCAAATGCCGAGATCCAAGGCGCGATGGTGGAGAGAATGGCGGAAAAAGGACAGGAAGTCATTGTTGGTATGCGACGGGATGAAACATTTGGTCCGATGATGATGTTCGGTATGGGTGGCACGATGGTTGAATTGCTGAAAGATATCAACTTTAAAATTGCACCACTTTCGCGCGAAGATATCTTAGCGATGATTGATGAAACAATAGCGGGACGTTTGATGAAAGGTTTCCGCGGTTCCAAACCAGCGGATATGGAAGCTGTGATTGATGTAATCGCCCGATTAAGCCAGTTGGCGATTGACAACCCTGAAATTGAAGAAATCGAAATCAATCCCCTGATTGTCTATCCTGAAGGAAAGGGTGTTGTGGCTATCGACAGCCGGGCGATATTAAAATAGTTGCTTGAAAAACTGAGGAAAAAGAGACTGCGCGAACAGTCTCTTTTTGATAAGCCAACGAAGGGAATCGAACCCCCGACCGGGCGCTTACGAAGCGTCTGCTCTACCGACTGAGCTACGTTGGCGTGTGGAATGAGATTATACCAAAGCCAAGAAAAAAGTAAAGCCAAGGAATGCAAATCGGGAAATGTATTAAAAATTTATGTGGTAAACACTCCTATCAGCTCATTTGTTACAATAGTACTGAGATAATGATACATGAAATCAATAAAACATTTTACTTATTTAATTATTCTAGCAATCTATTTTTGTTGTAATTCTTGTGCTCCATATTCTTTAATTAAAAAAAAGAATCATTTCCGGATAAAAATGAATGTGAATCGTTTATTAATCCCCCCCAAAATAACCATATTGAAAATCCAACTACAAGAATAATCGTCTTTGAGGAATCTTTCAAAGATGGACAGTTTTCTCCAGATGGCTCTTTATTTGCTACAGTTGGAATCAATGGACTAAATATCTACTCATTTGTCAATAAAGAACCATTCTTAATCCAGGAAAGAAAGTTTCTTGGTCATATTGAATTTGTTCGATGGAGTCCAGATGGGAAACTTATTGCATTAGGCAGTACAGATAAATATCTTTATTTATATGATATTGATAAGCAGGAAATCACTAACTGGAGAAACGTAGGGTCTTATCATGCGCCATATATGGAATGGTCATCCGATGGGAGATATATATTTACTTTAACAGGCTCGCCATTTTTCGATCCAGAAAATGTAATTGGAAGATTATATGAATCTGAAGGACTACGATTTGCCAAAGAATATTATTATCCAAAAGACCAAATAGGTTTTCAGACTCCACTTACATTTGATTGGGACAGGGATAACCCAGAAGAAGCAAATGTATTAATTCGTACGAATTATGATTTTTTTTATATCTTGATGGAGAAAATGAAAAGTCAACGTCTTTTAAGTTCGATAATATATTACCAAATTCTTATACGGAAGTTTTTTTGGATAGGTCAAAAAAAATTTTCTGGCACTTAATTACTATTCAAAAGAAGAATCTGTCATTTTTATTTCGGATGGTGAAGTAAAGAAAATTACATCAGCACAGATTTCCTCAGACATTAATGATCGAGGAAATATTTACAAAGGTACATTGAACCGGTCTAATAATTTACTTGTTTCATTTGGTGGTCCAGGAATATTATTTCATTGTATTGGTGAAGGGGGAGTTGGTATATTTAGGTGCAATCAATTACCCGGATTTTCATTTTAGTGACAGAATTATAGTCAACTGGGAAACGAAAAATGCTTATGTACATAAATTTCAAAGCAATGAGTTAATTCACTTCGATTTATCAAATATTTTAAATTAGCTTTTAATGTGCAACACAGACTAAAAATATACTTTTCGCGCGAAGCTGGTTTGTTTTTCGGTGTATATTTCGTCAAAAAAAAGGGTGGTTTTATTTTTTTTCAAGAAAAAGACGTCTGTGACCATCATGACCAGGGATGTGAATCTTGCTACCGGAGTTATGCAGACAGATATAGCCACCCGATTTTAGAAAGGGAAACCATAAATCATAGGCGGATTTTGCGCCAGTGGGAGACTGATCGCCATCGAGAATGAGAAAATCAATA
>JMBX01000168.1_pt1 | contig 17704 bp, 44 predicted proteins | sample 616521 | NCBI WGS metagenome assembly JMBX01 (sample SAMN02727906, study PRJNA239997) | anaerobic digester metagenome | biome: anaerobic digester; isolation source: mesophilic anaerobic digester inoculated with municipal waste water sludge... | place: Germany: Bielefeld University, CeBiTec ...
AATTAGAGGATGAAGAATGAAATAACTTCAAGTATTATACTGAAGTATTTTTACTTATTTTAATTATTTCTGATATAATAGGTAAAGCAGAGGTGATAGTATGTACAAGCTAATAGCCATTGATTTAGACAATACTCTATTAGATGATAATAAGGAAATTTCCAAAGAGAATATTAAATTTATCAATAGATTAATTGAAAATGGATATGAAATAGTAATAGCCACAGGCAGGAGATATTTTTCTGCCAAATCTTTTATTCAATCCATTAATAAGCCTTTAACTATATTAGCCAATAATGGCAGTATAGCTAGGGAAACGAAAAATAATAATATATTATTTGAAAAGCTTTTAAGTACAAAGGATTTTAGAATTATAGTGGAAAGGGGGGGAAAGGCTAGAAACCTCCACCCAATTGTCCATGTAGACAGTTTTGAATTAGGCTATGATTTAATAGTAGAAATGGATATAGAAAATCCCGCCTATGGTAATTATTTTGCCAAAGACGAAAGAGATATAAAAAAAGTAAATAGCTATTTAGATATAGAAAAAGAAAAATTTTAGCCATAGTCTATTTGGGAAATAAATTAGATATGGAGGATTTTTTATTTAGAAATAAATGAAAATCATTCTGACAAATATAATTTTCACATAGTAGAAAATATTAAAGCAGCAGAGGCTCTATTGGAAATTATGCATCCACTAGTCTGCAAATGGCAAGGTTTACAAGAATATGCCAAAGAAAGGGGGATTAAAGAAAGGGAAATCATAGCCATTGGAGATGACAATAACGATATTACTATGCTAGAAAATGCAGGCCTAGGAATTGCCATGAAAAATGCCAGTGAAAATGCAAAGTCCATAGCAGATGTAATTACAGAAAAAGATAATAATCAATCGGGAGTAGCCTATGAATTAAATAGGATATTGAAATTATAAATATTTGAGTCCGGCACCAACCTAAGCATTTACGTAACGAAGTGGAGGCTTCCATTAGAAAGGATGAAGAAATGGATATAGAAGTGTATAATACCTATTCCAAATATTTAAAAGAAAAATACGGGCAAAAGGTTTATAAATTACCTATTAGTTTACCTTTGACCTGTCCCAATAGGGATGGGTCTATAGGCACTGGTGGCTGCATATTTTGCGGGGGGGAGGAGGGAGGTTCCTTTGAGAATCTTCCCAATACCCTATCTGTAAGAGCCCAAATAGAAAAAAAACAAGGCCTATATTAGTAGCAGATATAATGCTAAAAAAAATTCATACCTTATTTTCAATCCTTTACCAATACTTATTTGCCTTTAGAGGATTTTAAAGCAAATATTCAAGAATCCATAGTGGAGGATGTAGTAGGAATATCTGTATCTACTAGGCCAGATTGTATAGGAGATGAATATTTAGAATATCTTCCCATATACAGAATAAATATAATTTAGATATTACAGTAGAGCTAGGCCTCCAAACAGTGAATTATCATAGCCTAAAGAAAATCAATAGGGGTCATACTTTAGCCGAGTTTATAGATGCAGTTTTAAGATGCCAAAATATAATATTAGAACCTGTGCTCATTTAATTTTAAATCTACCTTGGGACAATATGGTAGATGTAATAGAAAACGCAAAAGTTTTAAATGCCCTTAGGATAGATGAGGTCAAACTTCATGCTCTATATATTGTAGATGGCACTATCCTAGGTGAAATGTATAAAAATGGGGGGGAAGTAGAATTAATATCTAAAGAAGAATATCAGGAAAGAGTAATTAAATTTTTAGAATACCTAGATGAAGATATAGTAGTTCAAAGGATTATAGGCCGTGCACCAGAGGAGAACTCCCTATTTGTAAATTGGAATGAATCTTGGTGGAAAATAAGAGATGAAATAGTGGAGGAAATGGAAAAAAAGAAATACTAAACAGGGAATTAAATTAAAAAAAACAATTGAAAAATATGTAGAATATTGTATCATTAATATAAGAGATAGTGGAGGTGATTATTATGGTCAAATTTATACTTGGTCCTAAAGGCAGTGGTAAAACAAAGTGGTTAATAGATAGGGCCAATGATGATATGAAACAGGGAAATGGAAATGTAATTTTTGTAGATGTAGACGACAATCATATATTCAGCCTTAACTACAATGTTAGGCTTATTAATGCCATGGAATTCAATATAAAATGTTGAATCTTTCTATGGCTTTTTATGTGGAATTATAGGAAGAGACTATGATGTGGAAAAAAATTTATGTAGATAGTATATATAAGGTAATACCTCTTGAAATTTCAGATTTACAAAAGTTAAAAGAGGATTTAGACTTAGTAACTGAAATTTTTGGCACAGATTTCTATATTAATGTAGAATATTCCCTAGAGGATATGCCAGAGGATTTAAGAGAGAATTGTATAGAATTAGGAGATAATTAGGCAGGAAAATCCTGCCTTTTTTATCCTCAAGCATTACATTCATCATCTGGCCTAAATGTGGAGCAGTCAGTTTCCTCCGAACTAGAAGCATTCCGAGGTTTGATTTCGATTTCATTTGCACTACACAAATCCCCCCCATTATATGATAATGGCAAGTGTTTACAACACATTTTACTCCATCTAAAGGTTGGGAATTTTTATCAGTCATAGGAAACCTCCTTTTAATTTTTGTTTCTCAATTATCTTATCTTGTTTTATTAAATTTATACAATGAAACTTTTGATAAAATGCAATAATATTAATACATAGTAAAGGAGAATAATATGGATAAAAAGGAAAGGCTAGATAAAATAATTTCAAATATGGGTTATGGCAGTAGAAAAGATGTTAAAAAAAACTTATTAAGGAAGGTAGAGTAAATGTAAATAATAAAATTTGTAAAGAAAATAGTTTAAAAAATTAATCCTTACGAAGATGAAATAGTAATAGATGGAATAAAATTAGAATATAGAGAATATATATATTTAATGTTAAACAAACCAAAGGATGTGGTTTCTTCTACAGATGATCCTATAAATAGGACAGTATTAGATTTAATAGACGAGGAATATTTAATTTTCGAACCTCATCCAGCTGGCAGATTAGATAAGGATACTGAGGGATTAATACTGTTGACCAATGACGGTCAACTATCTCATAGGCTTTTGTCCCCCCCTAAAAACAAAATAGGAAAAACCTATTATGTGGAAGTGGAAGGTTTTTTTAAAAGAAAATCATATTGAAAAATTCCAAGAAGGCATAATATTAGACGATGGATACCAGACTCTTCCTGCTAAATTAGAAATAATAGAAGGGGATTTCCTTTCAAAGAGCAAACTTACCATTACTGAGGGGGGAAATTTCATCAGGTTAAGAGGATGTTTAAGGCTTTAAATATGGAAGTAGTCTATCTTAAAAGGCTATCTATAGGAGATTTGGTTTTAGACGAAAATTTAAAATCAGGAGAATATAGAGAATTGACAGAGGAAGAAATTTTAAAATTACTGAAAACTAATCAAAAAAAGTTGAAATATTTTGAGGTGAAAATTTGAAAGGAAATAGAAAAATATTCATTATATTATTGTTTTTGTTTTAATGCTTATTAGAACCTCAGATGTAAGCTATGCAGATACAAAAGATACTTTAATAATAGGAGGAGACGAAAACTTTCCACCATATGAATATATAGATGAGGATGGTGAATATCAGGGTTTTAATGTAGACTTAATGAGGGCTTTATCCATAGAATTAAAAAAAGATATTAAATTAGTACCTATGGATTGGTTACATGCTCACGCTGCTTTAATGGATGGAGAAATTGATATGATACAGGGGATGAGTTTCAATTCTCAAAGGAAAGAAATCTATGATTTTTCAAATCCCTATTTATTAAATTCCTCTGTTTTATTTATAAAAAAAAGATGGGCCTGGAGATTTAAGCTTAGAAGAACTTAAAGGGAAAATTGTGGCTGTACAGAGAAGTGATTTCGCTGCATATATATTGGCGGAACAGGGGGGGAAATAGAATTAAGATTTGTATCAGATTTAAAAACAGCATTTGATGCATTAATGATGGATAATGTTTATGCAGTATTTGGCAATAAGCTTTCGGGTATTTATGTATTAAATAAATATAATTTAGATGATAAAATAAAAATAGCTAAAACAGAAGTAAATCAAGTAGATTACGGTATTGCCTTTAAAAAAAGGAAATCCAGAATTAGTAGAGGAAATAAATCAAGGTCTGGCTAATTTAAAAAGAGATGGAACCTATAATAAAATATATGAAAAGTGGTTTGGCTCCTATTATCCAGAACAGCGAAATTGGAAAATACTATTTTATACACTCTCAGCCTTAGCCCTAATAATTTTGTTTTTTTTACTTATATAAGTTTTAGATGGAATACTGCATTAAAAAAAGAAGTGGAAAGGCAAACCTTTGAACTAAATAAAGCCAATGAGGAATTAAATAGCAGTAAAGATTTATTAAAAGAAAGCGATAGTTTTAAGGAACAAATAATAAATAGTTTAACTACGGGATTAATTACTTTTGATTCTATGGGAAAGATTACTGCAATAAACTCTGTAGGTATTAATTTTTTTTGGTTTAGATAGGGGACAAGCCTTAGGGAAAAAAAATTAGCTGATTTAGGATTAGAAGATTTTTTTTAGACATAGATCTAATTTTTAAATGCATTGAAACTGAGGAGAATATCATAATTCCAGAAAGTAATTTTGTTTTAAAAGATAGAGAATATTATTTTAGTTATTTAATTTCTCCATTAAAGGCAGCTAATTATAAAAATAGAGGGGGGGCTATACTTAGCTTTAGGGATATTACTTCTGAGAAAAAAAATGAGAAAGGAATTAGAGGAACAAAATAAAATGCAAACCTTAGGAAGATTTGTAGCTAGTATTGTGCATGAAATAAGAAATCCACTTAGTGCCATAAAGACTTATTTAGATATGCTTCCAGGAAATACGACAATCCTAGATTTAGGGAAAAAATAACTAAACAGGTACCACAAGAAATAAATAGATTAAATGAATTATTAAATGAATTATTAGATTATGCAAAACCTACGGAAGTTATAAAAAACCAAATTTAATTTAAAAGAACTAATTGATGAAACCATTGATTTATTAAGTTCTTCTTATAAAAACAAGAAAATAGAATTTAAAACCTTTATTAAGCCAGAGATAAAAATATTAGGTGAGAGAAATAAATTAAAGCAAGTTTTTATTAATTTAATATTAAATAGCATAGAAGCCATTGAGGAGGAAGGTTTTATACATATTTCGGCGGAAAGGGAAGAGGAACATGTAAAAATCCTTATTGAAGATAATGGCATGGGAATTGCTGAAGAGGAATTAGACGAAATATTTGAACCTTTTCATACTTCTAAGGAAGAGGGTTCAGGCCTTGGGCTATTTGTATGCTATCAATATGTTAAAACAATCATGGGGATATAGAAATAAAAAGTAATGAAAATTTGGGGACTACTGTAAAAGTTTATTTAAAGAATGGAGACATATAATATGAATAAAGTATTAATTATAGATGATGAAAGGTCCATATGTGATTCACTAAGTTTTGCATTGGAGGATGATTTTCAGGTTTTAAGTACACAAAATCCTCAAGAAGGCATAGAAATAGTAAAAATGAAGATATAGATATAGTGCTTTTAGATCTAAAAATTGGAAATGTAAATGGCATAGATGTATTGAGAAAAATAAAACATATTAATGAAGATACTCAGGTTATTGTAATGACTGCCTATGGTAGTATTGAATCTACAGTTGAGGCAATGAAAGTAGGGGGGGCTATTCATTATTTATTAAAGCCTATTAATATAGATGAACTAAAAGTATTTATGAACAAAGCCCTAGACTTTCGTATGCTCAACAGTTCTTTGAAAAACCTTAGAAATATAGTAGTAGAGGATTATTCTATAAATGGAATAATAGGTAGATCTAAGGCTTTTACTAATGTATTGGGGAAGGTGGAAAAGTCAAAGATATTGATACTACAGTACTTATAAATGGAGAAAGTGGCACTGGAAAGGATATAATCGCAAAGGCCATACATTTTCAAGGAGCAAGAAAAGACGAAAGAATAGAAATTGTAAACTGCGCTGCCATACCCGGCAATTTATTAGAAAGTGAACTATTTGGTTATGAAAAAGGTGCTTTTACAGGAGCTGTAAAAAAAGAAGTTGGGAAAAATTGAATTGGCCAATAATGGTACACTTTTTCTAGATGAAATTGGGGAAATGGATTTAGGCCTTCAGGCTAAAATTCTAAGGGTAGTAGAAGATATGACTATAACTCCATTGGGAGCAGAAATACCAAAAAAAAGTAGATGTTAGAATAATTGCTGCAACCAATAAAAAATCTTTTAGAAGAAGTTAAAAATGGCAGATTTAGAGAAGACTTATATTATAGACTAAATGTAATAACCATTGACTTGCCAAATTTAACTGAGCGTCGGGAAGACATTATACCTTTGTCCAAATTTTTTTCTGGATAAATATAACAAAAGTTAAATAAAAATATTGCAGGGTTTTCAGTGGAGGCCATAAGGGTTTTAGAAAAGTATGATTATCCTGGAAATATTAGAGAATTAGAAAATATTATAGAAAGAGCCGTAGCCTTAACTGATAATCCAGTAATTGAATTAGAAGATTTACCTGAAAATGTTTTAAAATTTCAAAACAAGCCTATACTATCTAATAATCAATATCCTATAAGTATAGGAATGAGCTTAAAGGAAATTGAAAAGAAGCTATACTAAGGACTTTGAAACATTATGATGGCAATAGGACTTTAGCTGCAGAATGTTTAGGTATTAGCATTAGAAATTTACAATATAAATTAAAGGCCTATAATTATGAGGATTAAGGCTGCAAAGTTTGCACTAATGCAAATTTTGCAGCCTTAAAATATTTTATTAAACAATCAAAGGGCTAATTGACCTTATTCTAAACTTGGCACGTGAATTGCAAACTATATTATATAGAAAGTAAAATACATAAATTTAAGGAGGAAGAAAATGTATAAGTACAAAAAACAATAGTTTTGATTATGGCATTAATTTTATCTCTATTAGCAACAGGTTGTAATAAGGAAGATGCAAGTAAAACTGTAGACCCAGATGAGGTAATTGAAATCAGTTATGGTCATGGATTTATGCCCGAAACGCCACATCATAAAGCGGCAGTTAAATTTAAAGAAGAAGTAGAGGAAGCTACTAATGGTAGAGTTAAAGTAACTTTATTCCCCCCCTCTGGACAATTAGGAAGTGCAAGAGAAATGTTTGAAGGCCTACAAATGGGTACTCAAGAAATAGCATTAGTTCCAACAGCAAGAATAAGTGGTTTTGCTCCAGAATTACAATTATTTGATTTACCCTATTTATTCCCTACAAGAGAAAGCCTATACGAAATAATGGATGGGGGGGAAATTGGTGAAGAATTATTATCAGGTTTAGAAAAACAAAAAAAATTAAAGGTGTAGCTTTTTATGAAGATGGCTACAAACATTTTACAGCAGATAGAGAAATAAGAAATGTAGAAGATTTTAAGGGTGTAAAATTTAGAACTATGGAAAGTCCAATAATTATGGGACAATTTAAGGCATTAGGTGCAAATCCAACACCTATAGATTTTGCAGAATTATATAATTCCCTACAACTTGGAGTAGTTCAAGGACAGGAAAATCCATTAGTTACTATTGAAAATATGAAATTCTATGAAGTACAAGATTATTTAATTTTAAGTGAGCATGCTTATTTAGGTCATGTACTATTATTTAGTGATACTTGGTTTAATGGACTTCCAGAAGATATTCAAGAAATCTTAGTTGATAAAGGTAAAGAATTAGCTAAATGGCAAAGACAAGCAGTACAAGAAGAAGAAAAGGTATATTTAAAAACATAGAAGATTATGGTACAAATATTATCGAATTAACTGATGAAGAACAAGAGGCATTAAAAGAAGCTACTCGCCCAGTACATGAGGAATATGTAAAATTATTTGGTGATGAAATATTAAATAAAGTATATGATGAAATTGAAAGAATTAACAATAAGTAGAGATTATTAAAGAGGATAGATTTTTATCCTCTTTTAAGTAAAGGAGAATGTATATGAAGACGGTTTTAGAAAAATTTGAACAGTATTTTACTGGATTGATCTTAATTGCCATTACCTTTATATTATTTGCCAATGTAGTCTTAAGATTCTTTGGCATATCTTTGGAATGGGCAGAAGAGGTAGCGAGATATGGGATTATTTGGGTAACTTTCATAGGAGGCAGCATATGTATTTATAAAGGTGGCCATATAAGAGTTGATGCAATAGCTTTTTTTCCTATCTGATAGAGGCAAAAAAATTCTAGAACTAATAGTAATTGTTTTTTTCTTTTGTACTTATGCTGGCTCTTATTTATCAATCTAGCAAATTAAGTATTAGGGCATTGGAAACAAATCAATTAAGTTCTACTTTAGAAGTCCAAATGTTTTTCATATATCTGGCCATGCCCATAGGTGGGGGGGTTTTAATGTCAATTAGATATATTCAAAGCTTTATACAAACCCTAAGGGAAATAAAGGAATTAAAGGGGGGGCGACTGAATAATGACGACATTTTTATTTATTTCTACATTAGTATTATTATTTGGAAGTATTGAAGTATATGTAGCTCTGGCCTTATCCAGTACTTTGGCAATTGCATTATTCACTCCTATACCTTTAGAAATAATAGCACAAAGAATGTTTGCAGGTATTGATAAGTTTTCCCTTATGGCAGTTCCATTTTTCATATTGGCTGCCAATGTAATGAAGGGTGGAGGAATATCCTATAGAATACTTAATTTTATCCAGGCCACTGTTGGACATAAAAGAGGTGGACTAGCTATGACAGTAGTTCTATCATGTATGTTTGGGCAGTTTCAGGCTCGTCTCCAGCAACTGTAGTTGCAATTGGAGGACTAATGTATCCCGCAATGGTAGAGGCTGGTTACGGTAAGGGCTTTAGCATAGGTTTAATTGCATCTAGTTCTGCTGTAGCAGTTATCATTCCTCCTAGTATTGGAATGATAGTCTATGGTTCAGTTACAGGAGTTTCTGTAGGAGATTTATTTATGGCTGGATTTATACCAGGAGTTGTATATGGATTGATATTTATTTTATATAGCTATTATTATGCTGTTAAAAATGATTTGCCAGTGGGGGAAAAATCCAGTGGTAGAGAAATATGGGAAACATTTAAGGAATCTGCCTGGGCATTGGGAATACCAGTAGTTATTATTGGCGGTATTTATAGTGGATATTTTACTCCTACTGAAGCAGCAGCAGTAGCAGCAGTTTATGCAATAATTGTAGCAGTTTTTGTATATAAGGAATTAAATTTTAAAGAATTAGTAAATGAAGTTATAATTTCCGTAGAAGGTACTGCCCAGATAATGATATTACTAGCAGCAGCCTCTGTATTTAGCTGGGTTTAACTAGACAACAAGTACCACAGGCTTTAGCTGAGAGTCTATTAGGTATAAGTAATTCAAAATATTTTATTTTAATTATGTTTAATATTATACTATTAATAGTTGGTATGTTTATAGATGGGGGGGCTTCCTCCTCAACTATATTAGCACCTTTATTTTTACCCATTGCTACTAGTGTAGGAATAGACCTGTACATTTGGGAATAATAATGGTAGTAAATGGAGCCATAGGTATGTTTACACCTCCATTTGGATTAAATCTATTTGTGGCTAAAGGTATTACAGATTTAGATATTAGTATTATAATTAAGGATACCCTTCCCTTTATTGGCTTAAGTTTAATAGCAATGGCATTAATAACCTTTATCCCCCCCAAATATCATTATGGTTACCGTCATTGCTTAAATAAATCCCCTTTTTATATCTAAAAAAAATAAGTTGGGCACCCTCCAACTTATTTTTTTAATTATTAAATACAAATTTAAAGCAAAATCCTAATTTTTATGATATAATAAATTAAAGTTTAATTAAATAGAAAGGTGTTACAATTGGCACGTTATAAATCTAAGGGTATTTTGATACTTTTTGACAATAGGACATCTCTAATTATTCAATATGATAATGGAGATATTTCAAAGAAAGAGTTTTTAGAATATAATTTTGATTTTGTGCAGGAGATGAATATTAAGCCTTTTACTAAAGTAGATAGTTATGAAAAAGGAATGTACAATTATCAATACTATAATGTATTGGCTAAATACTATACTATGCTAGCTAAGGATATTAGAAAATCTGGAAAACATGAAAAGTATTCTAAATACTACAGAAATATAGGAAATAAATACTATCATGAAAAAGACAAAGCTACACTGCAATTATTGAAATATTTAAAATTTAAAATGTAGAGGCCTATTTTATTAAAATGGAATCTAGGTTTTAGAAGATAAGCTATATGAAATAGTTTTATTAAATTACAATGAGGCCATATTTCATTCTAAATCTGAGTGGCTGCTTAAAATTTTAAAAAAACGAAGGTGTGTTTATAGAAGAAAAGAAAAAAATCTCTAATTGACGATTATATCAATGAAAGATATTAAATAAATTAAAAGAGGCTGCATAAAGGAGTAGCCTTTTTTTTATATGATTTCAAAAGGAGGTCTTTATATGGAATTTACTAAAATGGAAGCAGCGGGAAATGATTTTGTAATATTTGATGGTTTTAAATATGATATTAAAAATTTAAGTGAATTAGCTAAAAAAAAGCCTGTCATAGACATTTTAGTGTAGGTGGAGACGGAATTATGGTGTGTAAAGAATCCACCAGCTGTAATATTAGAATGATATATTATAATTCTGATGGTACAGAAGGGGGGGAAATGTGTGGCAATGGCATTCGCTGTTTTCTAAATATGTATTTGAAAATAATTTTGTAGACAAAAAAAATTTTTACAGTGGAAACTCTAGCGGGGGGCCTAAAATCATAAATTTAGAATTAGATGAATACAATAAAGTAGAGTCTGTAGAAGTAAATATGGGAAAGGCTAATTTAAATTCAAAATCTATTCCTGTAGATTTAAATAAGGAAATAATATTAGAAGAGAGTCTAAATATTGATGGGGGGGAAGAAATTATATTTTCTGCAGCATTAGTTGGAGTGCCCCATGTGGTGATATTTGTAGAAAATATAGGAGATATAGATATAAACTCTCTAGGCAAGAAAATAGAGAATCATAATATATTTCCAAGAAAGACCAATGTAAACTTTGTAGAAATCCTTGAAAGAAGTAAAATTAATATATATACTTGGGAAAGAGGAGCTGGCAGGACTTTAGGTTGTGGAACAGGATCCTCTGCCTCTGTATTTATAGGTCATATATTAAATAAGCTAGATAATAATGTGAGAGTTGTAGCAGAAGGCGGGGAAATGGAAATTACAATTATGGAGAATCAAGAAATCTTTATGAAAGGAGGAGCCAATACTATTTGTAAAGGAAATTTATATAATATTGGAGGGATGTAATTGAACAAAGAAAGACAAAATTTATGGGAATATTATAAATTTCCCATAATCTTATTATCATCAATTATACTAGGAAGTATTATTGGCCTAGTATTGGGAGAAAGGGCAGTTGTACTTCAACCTTTTGGAGATATATTTTTAAACATAATGTTTACCATAGTAGTGCCTCTAGTATTTGTAACCATAGCCTCCTCAGTGGCAAATATGGCGGATATGAGAAGACTAGGGAAAATACTAGGCTCTATGTTGCTAGTTTTGTAATTACAGGGCTAATAGCTTCTATAATAATGATTGTAGTAGTAAATGTATTTCCACCTGCCAAAGGCGTCAATATTCAAATGGAAATGCCTGAAGAAATAAATGCATTAAAAACTGGAGACCAAGTTGTAAGGCTCTTACAGTAGGGGATTTCCAGAATTGATTTCTAGAAGAAATATGTTACCACTAATTATATTTTCCATATTCTTTGGTTTATGTGTAGGTTTAGTAGGGGGGAAAAGGCCAAACCTTTATCAAATTTATTAAATATTTTATCGGAAGTATTTTTAAAAATGGTATCTATAGTAATGTATTATGCGCCTATTGGTTTAGGAGCATATTTGCAGCCCTTATAGGGAATTTTGGACCAGAACTATTAGGTTCCTATGCTAGAGCCATGATAGTATATTATCCCATAACTATAATTTACTTCTTTGTAGCCTTTTACTTTTACTCTTATTTTGCTGGAGGCAAAGAAGGTACCAGAGTATATTTTAAAAATATATTTCCAGTGGCCATTACCTCTTTAGCTACTCAAAGTAGTATAGCCACATTACCTGTATCCCTAGCTGCTGCAAAGGAAATGGGAGTGCCAAAGGACATTAGAGATATAGTAATTCCCATAGGGCTACAGCCCATATGGACGGTTCTTGTCTATCTGCTATATTGAAGATTTCCTTTATGTTTGGCATATTCAATATACCTTTTAAAGGCTTAGGCACTTATTTAACAGCAATTATAATATCCATATTAAGTGGAGTAGTAATGTCAGGGGGGGTTCCTGGTGGAGGATTAATAGGAGAAATGTTAATAGTAAATCTTTATGGCTTTCCACCGGAGGCTTTCCCCATAATCGCAACTATAGGCTATTTAGTAGACCCACCTGCTACTATGATAAATGTAACTGGAGACGCCGTAGCCTCCATGATGGTAACTAGAATTATGGAAGGGAAAGACTGGATGGCTAAAAAAAATTAACAGCTAATGAATAAAAAAAACTGGAAGGTATGCCTTCCAGTTTTTTTATTCACTAGTCTACCACTTTGTCATCCTGAGCATAGCGAAGGATCTCTATCTACTGATCATATTAATGATTTCCTCTAAAGTGCTATTCTTAGGAATTTCAAAATTTCCAGATTTCAATTTAGTATCCTTTTCCATTTCAATGGTTTTTTTTGTACAAATTCATCTTTATCTTCTATTAAACCATTTGCCACTAGGATTTCTCCTACTTTAGCAGGCAATAAGCCATCGGGAATTTCCACTTTCACTACTTCATCTGAAATTTCCTCAGGTTTATCTTCATTGTCTCCATTATCTCCTGCTTCTCCACTAGTTTCAGAACCCTCATTAGGTTTGTCCTCATCTATGGTTTGAATACTGTCCTTTTCCTTAGGATCGATTTTACTTTTGCTAAAGAGCCCACCTATTCTCCAATTGATAATTAGCACAACGACTAAAATGGTGATTAACATTATTATGTAATCTGTGCCATCATAGAGTATATCCTTTAATTTATCCCAAAAATTTTCCATAAATGTCCACCTCTTTTGTAATCTCTTTCCAAAATACTAGGATTTTAATAATTCTTTGATATATAATATAATTATAACACAAGATTAAAGAAAAGGTGATATAAATTTGAAAGAGTTATTTATTGACAAAAATGAAGAAGGCCAGAGACTAGATAGATTTTTAAAAAAAATATTTAGACCAGGCTCCCAATAGTTTTATACAAAAAAAATGCTTCGAAAGAAAAATATCGAATTAAATGGGAAGAAGGCTAATGGAGACATTATTATAGTAGCAGGAGATAGAGTTCAATTATATTTAGCAGATGAAACCATAGAAAAATTTAGAGGAGATATAAAAATAAATAAAACTGCATATATTCTAGATATAATGTATGAAGATGAAAATATAATATTAATAAACAAGCCTATAGGAATATTGTCCCATGGCTCAAAGGCTGGGAATGAAAATATTGTAGATAGTATGATATATTATTTATATGAAAAGGGTGAATACAATCCTAAAACTGAAAAGACCTTTGTACCAGCCATATGCAATCGATTAGATAGAAACACCAGTGGCATAATTATAGGAGCAAAAAAAATTATCCAGCCCTAAGGACTATGAATTTAGCCTTAAGGGAAAATCAAATAAGTAGATATTATAAAACCATAGTAATTGGAAAATTAAAAGAAAATAGCATAAAAGAAGGATATTTAACTAAGGATGGAGAATTAAACAAAGTAAGGATTTCAGATGAAAAAACAGAAGATGCTAAGAAAATTATTACTAAAATAAAGACTTTAGACTATAATAAGGATTATAGCCTATTGGAAATTCAATTATTAACCGGTAGAAGCCATCAAATTAGGGCCCATTTAGCTTCCATAGGTCATCCAATTATTGGAGATACTAAATATGGCAATAGGGAAGTAAATAATTATTTTAAAAATAATTTTGCTCTAAATTATCAGATGCTACAGGCCTATAAAATAAAATTTAATAGATTGAATAAACCACTGGATTATCTAGGTAATAGAGAGTTTATAGCTGATTCCAGTGAATTATATAAAATATAGAAGATAAAATTTTTAATTAAGGGGGGGGACTAAAAATGAACAATAAAATAAAAGTATATGTAGAAGGAGTAGGAGAAGTATATGTAGAAAGGGAGGCTACATTAGAAGAAGTATCTAAGCAGGTTTTTGAAAAAAAACTACAAAGATTATTTAGGGGGGGCTAGAGTCGATAATCAAATTTATCATTTACGAAAAGAAGCAGTAGAGGATATGTATATAAGATTCTTAGATATATCTACACAGGACGGCTATAGAATATATACTAGAACTATATCAGCAGTATTTATAATGGCCTGTAGAGAAATTTTCCCGGAGGGCACAGCTAAAATAGAACATTTCTTAGGGGGGGAAGGATTATATGCAGAATTAGAAGAAGACCATTCCATTAGTTTTGGGGAAATTGAAAGACTAAAAAGTAAAATGGAAGAAATAATAGAAAAGGATTTGCCTATTATAAGGGAAAACTTCCCTATGAAGAGGCTATGGATGTATTTGAAGAATTTGACCATAGGGATAAACTACGATTATATAATACTCTAGATAGGGAGGAGGTACAAACCTATAATATAGGTGGCTATGTAGATGGGTTCTATGGGTATTTAGCACCATCTACTTCCTATGTAGAGATATTTGATTTAAAATATTATTATCCAGGAGTTATAATACTATTTCCCAATAGATACAGCGACAATAAATTGCCAGAGTTTAAAGAACAAAAGAAATTGGCTAAAGTATTTAAACAGGCCAATGATTGGGCAGATATTTTAGACTTAGGCTATGTATCTTCACTAAATGAAAAAAAATCCTATCAGAAGATATTAACGATGTTATTAGAATTTCAGAGGCCCTTCACGAGAAAAAAATAGCTGAAATTGCCGATATGATTTGTAAGGATGATGAAATCAATATTATATTAATAGCAGGGCCATCCTCTTCAGGAAAAACTACCTTTGCAGAAAGATTGTCAGTACATTTAAAGGTAAATGGCAAAAGGCCTATTGCCATATCTGTAGACGATTATTTTGTAGATAGAGATAAAACACCATTAGATGAAAAGGAGAACCTGATTTTGAGGCTTTAGAAGCCATAGATTTAAAGACCTTTAACGAAGACTTAGTAAAACTTTTAGAAGGAGAAGAAATAGAATTACCTAAATACAATTTTATTACTGGTAAATCAGAAAGATCTGGAAAAAGAATTAAAGTAGATAAAGACCATCCTATTATAGTAGAGGGAATCCATGGTCTTAATCCTAAATTGGCCTCCTATATTCCAGAAAAAAACAAATTTAAAATATATATTTCTGCACTAACACAATTAAATATAGATGCTCACAATAGAATATCCACAAGGGATACTAGGCTAATAAGAAGAATGGTAAGGGATAATAAATACAGGGGGAAATGACGTATTTAGAACCTTTGAATTATGGGAAGGAGTTACTAAAGGAGAAGATGAACACATATTCCCTTATCAAGAAAATGCTGATATTATGTTTGATTCAGCATTGGTATATGAATTAGCAGTGCTTAAGAAGCACGCAGTACCTTTATTAAAGGAAGTGGGTAAAGATAGTATATACTATTCTGAGGCTAAGAGATTATTAAGATTTTTAAATTATTTTAGATCCATAGAAGATGAAGAAGCTATACCTTCAAATTCTATATTGAGGGAATTTATAGGGGGGGGTACAGGAGGCTTTAATGTACATTAATAAACTATTAAAATAAATGCATATAAAAAGGGGGGGATATTTAATGAAGAAGAAGACGAGAAAACGGATATTAATTGTTTCATTAATTATCATCTTAGGCTTTAGCATAATAGTTTTTAGTAAAATACTAAAAAAGGTAAAATTAAACCATTAACCATGGAACAAAAACTAGAAGATTTTGAATATCTTTATGATTTTATTGCAGATAATTCACCTTTCTTAAAAGTAAATGAAAGGGTTAATGGGGGGGTTAATTGGTTAGGGGGGGAAAAAGAAAAGTTTAAGAGTAAAATAGAAGAAGCAGATACAGATGAAATGTTTATTAGTGAAATAGGTAGGATAATTCGTAAATTAAATAATCCCCATACCTATGTATTTGGGGGGATATGGATTTTCTATATTTGTATTCTTTTTACTTCTGATGAGGAATACAAAGATATGTATAAACCTTGGCTTGACACGATTAGTGATGAGAAGGTCTTAAAGAGATATGAATTTGATGAGGAGAAATTAGAGGTATTCAAGGGGGGGAGGATAGTCCTGGATTTGATGTAGCCTATTGTAAAACTGATATTATAATACCTAATAAAGTAGCATATTTAAAAAATTGAACAAATGAGGCATGAAAGAATTGAGAAAGATGGGGGGGCAATAATTAGAGAATTTCTCGGTGAAATTAAAGATTATGACAAGCTAATAATAGATATACGAAATAATCCAGGGGAAGCGATCTCTATTGGAAAGAAAACATTGTAGAACCATTAATAAATAAAGAAATTACTGTGGAGAATTATGGATTTATAAGAGGAGACTATGGAAAATCATTTTATGAACATACTGGAACAGAGATTTTTCCTGTAACAGATTTAGATAAAAACATATTAAACAATTTTCCAGATGAAATAGAAACAGATTTCAAATATTATTTAAAGCTACAAAAAAACCATTGAACCTGTGGATCCTATAGGATTTGATGGAAAAATATATTTAATTGTAAATAACAAAGTATATTCTGCTGCTGAAAGCTTTGCTTCATTTTGTAAAGATAGTGATTTTGCAACTTTAGTTGGTGGTACCACTGGCAAAGATGGAATTGGTACGAATCCATTGGTGTTTTCCCTACCAAATAGTGGCTGATTATTAATTTTAATGGTATTTTAGGTCTAAATGGAGATGGGACAATAAATGCAGAGGTAGGAATAATACCAGATGTTGAAATAAATCCTGTTATTGGAGCCACCTATGAAAGAGATCAAGCTATACAATATATTATTAATGATTAAGGACAGGGGATTATATATGGAAAATTTATTAAATAAATTAATAGAAAAAAATAAGCCATTAACAAAGTGTGGAAAAGTTGCAGATTATATTCCCGCACTATCCTATGCAAATCCCAATGAACTGGGTATTTGCATAATGGATATAAACGGAAATATCTATTGTAGTGGAGATTATAATAAGAAATTTACTATTCAAAGTATATCTAAAATTATGGCATTAGTTTTAGCTATAGAGGACAATGGAGAGGAAGAAGTTTTTAAAAAAAAGTAGGAGTAGAAGGAAGTGATGAACCTTTTAATTCTATTTATAAATTAGATTTGCCTCATGGAAAAAAAACCTGCAAATCCTATGATAAATTCTGGTGCCATAGTAACCACC
>JMBX01000169.1_pt1 | contig 17645 bp, 25 predicted proteins | sample 616521 | NCBI WGS metagenome assembly JMBX01 (sample SAMN02727906, study PRJNA239997) | anaerobic digester metagenome | biome: anaerobic digester; isolation source: mesophilic anaerobic digester inoculated with municipal waste water sludge... | place: Germany: Bielefeld University, CeBiTec ...
GAAGATTTTTTTTACAGTATAGATTTATCTGTAAAAGATCTTCTTTTTTTTAATGGTAAGATTTACCCCCCCTTAAATCTATATGTTAATTAGAAACACAAATAGTGGAAAAGTATTTTATTCACTATTAGTTGTTTACTGACTTTAAGGAGGTGAAATAATGGCCATTACAACGGTTAAAGAAAAAGTGGTTCTAAAGTTAGAACTAGATAATGGGATTGTAGATGGTAAGCAAAAGATACAATCTAAGACTTTTAACAAAGTTAGAACCGATGTTGCCGATGAAGATTTACATGATGTAGGAGTAATCCTTGCAGATCTTCAAAGCAAAGAGCTTTTAAAGGTAAAAAAAGTAGACGAAGTGACATTGGTAAGTGAGTAGTACTAGGAAAAGTGAAAAGGAGTTACTTTCCATAAGGAGGTGATAAGGTGGAAAAGGTTAAATTAGAGTTAGGTTTTCTAGATGAGTTAAATAAAAAAAATTTAGAATTAGTATAGATGATCCTAAGGAGGATTTAGATAGCATCCAAATTCAAGGGGGGCAATGGAAAGTTTATTAACTCATGACATATTTGTATCAAATGGAGTAGGTCTAGCTGCAATAGATGGTGCTAAAATCATAAGAACAAATATAGAAGAAATAGAATTTTAGTATAAAGGAGGAAATATGACGTGGAAGAGATATATTCTAGTATAGCTAATTTAGGATTTCCCATTGTTATATCCATATATTTATTAGTAAGGATAGAGGGAAAATTAAATCAGCTTACAGAGAGTATTATTGAACTTTCTAAAGTAATAGCTGCAATGGAATAAAATAGGATGGTTATGCCATCCTATTTTTATTCCATTATAATATTTGAAAAAAAATAATTATTATATGCTATAATGTTCATATAAGATTGGGGGGGGTAGGGACTTTGTTAGTAATTGAAGGGATTATAGAAGAAATAATATTTAGAAATGAGACCAATGGATATACTGTTGCAAAACTAAATACTTCTGATGGTATAATTACAATTGTAGGAAATGCTGCCATAATAAATTTAGAAGAAATGGTAGAGGTAAAAGGAGATTGGGTATACCATGATACTTTTGGTGAGCAACTACAATTTACCAGTATAAAGACTACAGTGCCCTCTACCTTAAAGGGAATAGAAAATTATTTAGGCTCTGGATTATTGCCATATGTAGGGCCAAAGACTGCAAAAAATATAGTAGATAGATTTGGTTTAGATTCACTAGAAATAATACAATATAATCCAGAAAGATTAAAAGAAATACCAGGCATAGGAGATAAAAAAAACTAGAAAAAAATAGCCCAAGCCTATGAAGAACATAGGGAATTAAGGGATATAATGGTATATCTTCAACAATACGATATTACAGTAAACAATGGTATAAAAATATATAAAAAAATATGGGAAGGATACCATTAATATAATTAGTGAAAATCCTTATAGATTATCTGAAGACATCCATGGAATTGGTTTTAAAACTGCAGATAATATTGCAAGGAAGATGGGAATTAGTTTAAATCTCCCTTTAGAATTGAAGCTGGATTAAAGTTTATTATGATGGATAGTGCAGGTGAGGGACATTGTTATCTGCCTAAAGAAGAATTACTTGCTAAAACCACTAGATTATTAAATGTAAATATGGAAATTGTAGAAGATGCTTTAAAAAAATTTAGCCTTAAGTAAAAGTTTCCAAATAATACAAGATGGAGATAATACCATAGTATATTATATGCCCTTTCATGTGGCAGAAAATAATGTGGCTAAAAAGATTGTTGAATTATCTAGGGTGGATTTTCAGGACTATGAATTAGATATAGATAAAAAAATTAAAAGGATAGAAAAAAAGAAGATATTAAATTTGGCAACAAACAGGTTTTAGCCATTAAAGAATCCATTGAAAATGGTGTTATTATTATAACGGGAGGGCCAGGAACAGGTAAAACAACTACTATAAATGCTATTATAAAGATATATGAAGAATTAGAGCTTAAAGTAATCTTAGCAGCCCCCCCTACAGGTAGAGCAGCTAAAAGGATGACAGAAACTACAGGAAGGGAAAGTAAAACCATTCATAGACTTTTAGAATTTTCCTATATGGAAGAAGATATGGCCTTTAACAAAGATGAAGAAACTCCACTAGAAGGAGATGTGATTATTATAGATGAGGCATCTATGATAGATATACTTCTTATGAATAGTTTGTTAAAAGCCATAAATCCAGGTACAAGGCTTATATTAGTAGGAGATATAGATCAACTGCCTAGTGTTGGTGCTGGAAATGTACTAAGGGACATAATCAATTCAGGAAGTATTAAAGTGGTAGAACTAGATGAGATATTTAGACAAGCAGAAGAAAGTATGATCATAGTAAATGCCCATAGGATTAATAAGGGACAGATACCTATATTAAATGAGAAGGATAAAGATTTTTACTTTATAAATGAATTCAATACTAAGGAAACCTTAGAAACCATAATTGAATTAAATAAAGATAGATTGCCTAATTTTTATGATGTGGATCCTACTTCAGATATTCAAGTTTTAACACCTATGAAAAAAAGGCGATGTGGGAATTAATACTTTAAATAGGCATCTCCAAGAAGCTTTAAATCCAAAATCTAAAAATAAAAATGAAAAGAAAATTGGAGATGAGGTATTTAGAGTTGGAGACAAGGTAATGCAAATTAAAAACAACTATAATACAGAATGGCGAATTATAAAAAAAATGGACTAGAAGTTGAAAAAGGTGAAGGGGGGGTTTTTAATGGAGACTTTGGTTATATATTGGATATAGATAATGAAGATAATATTATAAAGGTATTATTTGATGATGAAAAGGAAGTGGAATACACCTTTAATCAATTAGATGAATTAAAATTAGCCTATGCTATTACAGTTCATAAAGCCCAAGGTAGTGAATTTCCCATAGTTGTAATGCCTATGCATTGGGGGGGACCACCTATGTTACTTACTAGAAACTTAATTTATACTGCCATAACTAGGGCTAGGCAATTAGTAGTTTTAGTAGGAGAAGAAAAATATCTTCATATGATGATAAACAATAATAAAATAGCAAAAAGATACTCTTCCTTGGATAGAAAAATCCGAGAGTTTATGACTGCATTTTATTTATAGGAGAGTGGAAATATGGAATATATACAGGCTATTCACAATTTATTATTTCCAACTAAGGATTTATGTTATTTTTGTAGAGAAAAGTCCTATTCCATAGAAAAATTTATATGCAGCAATTGTCAAGGACTTATGGAAGTTTTAAATAGAGAAGTTATAATGGACTCACCCTATATAGAGACAGTTTATTATGCATTAATGTATAATAGATTTATAAGACAAATAGTAGGGGATTTTAAATTTAATGGTAAGAGTTATCTATATAAGCCATTAGGGGAAATAATGATAAATCTTATTAAGGATAAAGGAATAGGTGATATAGATATAATATTATTTGTTCCATCTCATAGAAGAAAGGAAGCCGTAAGAGGCTATAATCAAGCTGAATTATTGGCAAGGTATATAGCTAAATCATTGGATATACCTATTTCATATAATAACTTAGTAAAAATAAAACATACTAAAGACCAAAGTAGCTTAGATAAATATAATCGTATGGATAACTTAAAGGATGTTTTTAAGATAAAGGACAAAGAGGAAATCTATAACAAAAGGATTCTCTTAGTAGATGATATAATAACTACTGGTTCTACAATGATAGAATGCGCTAAGATTCTAATTAAAAATGAGGCAAGAGAAGTTATTGGACTTGCTCTCACCTCAAGTAAAAGAGTTTAAAGCTTTTTAGCAATATTAGCTAATAAGCTTTTTTTTCTTCGTGTAATTTATATCCATATATTTTAAAATATTCTAAAGTAGCATTTACTTCTCCACCTAATACTATAATAATACTGCTTATATATAGCCAAATTAAAAGCAATATAACTCCAACTAAACTACCATAGGTTATGGCATATCTTCCAAAGTTATTTACATAATATGAAAAAAAATATAGATATAATCATCCAGCCTAAGGTGGTAAATATAGCACCTGGAAGGGTGGAACTTAAGGGAATTTCATTTATCTTGTTGGTACAAGGACTAAATTTATATAATAGTGCAAATATTAACACCATATATGAAAGAGGTATTATAATACGCATATAAGCCCAAAGTGTCCTAAAAGCATCAGCTCTTCCTAAAATCGAAAACAACTTGTTTCCCAATAATTCACCAAAAACTAAGGTTAAAAATACTAAGGTCACCAGTACAAGTAATGCTATGGTAAATAATATGGACATTAATTTTAATTTAATAAAGGATCTAGTTTCTTCATAATCATAGGCTCTATTAATAGCTCTTATTACAGGAGTGAGTCCTGAAGAAGCAGTCCATAGTCCTAAAATAGCTGCTATGGATAACAATCCTTGACTACTTGTTGCAGCTATTTCACTTGCAAAACTACTTATAATCTTTTGAGTTTCTAAGGGTAAATAATAAATCATTTCTCCAAGGATATCTTCTCTTACTAAGGATGTATAGCTTAAGATATTTAAGAAAACTATTATAAAAGGAAATAATGATAAAATCAAAAAAATAAGCAAGTTGTGTACCTGTAGCCATTACACCATCTTCTTGAATTCTATATATCAATTGGTCTAGAAATATTACCGGTTTTAATTTAGATATTTTTTTTAATAAATCCTTTGATTTAAATCACCCCCCCATATACTAACTTATACTTATTCTATATATTTCCCTTTAAATATTTATCAAACCACTTAGTTATTTCTTCTATTCTTCTAATTCTACTTTTAGGTCTACCAGTTCTACTTAAATCATGGTTTTCCCCCCCTTAAATATACATAATCTAGATTCAACGCCATGATATTTTAAAGCCGTAAACATTTGTATACCTTCTGCTAACCAACAGCGATAATCTTCTTCAGAATGTATAAAGAGAGTTGGTGTTGTAACATTGTCAGCATATTTCATTGGAGAATGTTTCCAAAGTGTTTCAAAATCACCCCCCCAGGGAGTAGCACCTATCTGGTCATCTACAAAAAAATAGCCAATATCAGTTGTTCCAAATTTTGAAATCCAATTTGCGATACTTCTTTGAGATGCTGCAGCTTTAAAACGATTAGTATGTCCTATTATCCAATTTGTCATAAATCCACCATAGGATCCTCCTGTAACACCAAGCCTATTCTTATCTATAAAATGATATTTATCTAAAACTAAATCAGTAAAGTTCATAATATCTTCATAGTCAATGGTACCATATTTGCCACGAATATCAGCAAATTTATTCCCTCTACCGTCACTGCCCCCCCTTGGATTGCAGAAAAACACTACATATCCTTCATTGGCCCAATACTGCATTTCATGGAAAAAGACCTCTCCATAGGCAGTTTTAGGCCCACCATGTATATTTAATATGGCAGGATAAGTTTCCCCCCCTTGCTTAAATCCTACTGGTTTCATCACCCAACCTTCTATCAAAACTTCATCTTCAGTTTTAAAAGTTAACTTTTCAGGAATAGATAATGTTTTTTTCCTTCATAACCCATTCATTGAAGAAAGTAAGTTGCTTTTCATTTTTATCCTTTAATGAATATAATTCTTGAAGCTTTAAACTTCTTAAGCCTATAAAATTTATTTTTTCTTCATATACATCTAAGTCGTCTATAGAACCTTTTTTTATTAGTTAGTTTTTCCATCCTACCTCTTATATCTATTCTATTAATAAAGGATGAATCCCCCCCTTCAGTAGTTACAAAATAAAGATATTCCCCCCCATTGGATTTCATAGTAGATAAACTACCATATCTACAGTCAGAACCAATGGAATTCCAGATACTAAAATTAAAATCATCTCTAGAAATCTTTTCCATTGTATGGCCTTCATAATCAGTTAAGTAAAAATGGGGGGGATTTTCATTAATTCCATAGGATTGCATATCTTTGCCTATAAAACAAATTTTATCCTCAAGAAAATCAGCATAGGAATAATTAAATTCTTCAACTGGAGAAATTTTAACTAATTTATTCTCCATGACATCATATATTTGCAAGTCAGTTTTAGTATATCTTTTATCAATATATGAATTAGTAATTAAAACTACCATGGATTTATCATAATTAAGTTTATAACTATATACATCAGTAAATTTATCTGTTATAGGTTCCAAAGTATTATCTCTTATATTAAATAGATATAGGCGATTTCTTTTTTTTATTAGTAAATCCTTCGCCATTAGACCAAAAAGGTATTTCATCTATAACTTCAAAGTCTTTATTATCCTTTAAAGTATTTAAATATTTTTCTTTATTAGAAGGAGATAGTTTATGTACATCCTTCATTATAGGATCGTATATTCCAGTTAATAGAATATTATTATCGTCGATAAATTCTACACTATTTACATTTAATGGCACTTCAAAGACTTTTTCTCCTTCTCCACCATATATATCAATTTCATAAAAGGAGGTAAATGTTTCACCTTTCTCCATTCTCTCTTTATCCTTTTATTTCTTATACTAGAAAATAAAATAGTGTTTTCGTCTTTCCATACAAAGGATTTTTCATCTCCAAAGGTTGTGAGTTGTGTGATTTCATTATTATCCTGGTCTAGGGTATAAATATATGATATATATTTATTTTCATCAAGGTCTATTTCACTTAGAACAAATCCTGTATAGGAACCCTTTGGTGAAAACTTAACATTTGACAAAAACTTATATTTAGTAAAGTCATCTAACAATAATCTATTCATTTTATCCCTCCATTTCAATATTTCATACTTTTATAACTATCTAAGCTTATAATGACTGGACTATGAAAGTCAGTCTTTCTTTGATTTAAATACTCAAATATTTTTTTTACCTAGAGAAGTAAAACTTATGGAGTAATTAATATATAGATCATAGTCTATTAATCCTAGATATTTTAAATATTTATAATAGAAGTAAAAGAAGTCAGGATTAGTAGGAAATATGTTATTTATTTTGTATTCTTTATTTGCCTTTAAAGTAGAAATACTTTGAGAAAACAATTCCTTTGATTTTTCATAATGGTCAGTCTCATATTTATCTAGTACTTCTTTTGTAAAGTCCTTACTCCATAGATATTTAAACAATAGATTATATTTTTCCTCATCGCTTAATCTTAGGAAAATTATACCCTTTTCAGTAAGAATTAAATTGTTATTTTCTATTTTCAATATTCCTAATTTTAAAGAAATAAAATAGAAAAAAAATGTATTAAAGGGAAGTCCCTTTGATTTGGAGCTGATTTTTTTTAAACTTATTTTTGACTCTAATAAATCATTAATTTCTAATAAATTTTTTTCTTTTAATAAATTTAGTTTTTGCAGTTAAATCCAATGGTGATTCTCCAGCATAAATAATAAACCTTTCGTAATCCATAATAGTATTTAAGGCATCATCATTAAGTTTAAAGGATATTAGTGAAACAAAATCCTTGTCTATTTTAAATGTATCATTGGATTTTAGTTTATTCATATAATGAAATCTATTTTACTAATATTTAAAATATTAATATATGAATCCTTGTATTGAGAATCCATATTACTTAGAAACCTTAAATAGTTTTTTTAAGGTATTGATATATGAATTTAGCTCTCCCTGTGAGCTTATAAAATTATCCTCTATAGCATCATTAAAAAAAACTTCAAAATCTAATTCGTCTAAATTATAAAGGGTTAAATCTCTTTCAGATAAATTATATTCAAATAGATTTACTAAATTAGATAGGTGCTTTTTAATTTTTAAATCACTTTCCTTATTTATTAAATACCCTTCAAACTCTTCCAATTCATCGAATAAATAGGAGTGAATATCTCCATTTATCTCTAATATATTTAATATGGATTCATTATAGATTTTATAAAGGTTCAAAGAATGGATTTTTAAATATTTTTTTCATAGTTAATTCAGGGTCTTCTTTTCTAAGATTATTAAAATCAATTAATAATTCTTCTAAAAATAAAGGTTTAATAGATGAAGGGAGATAACTAATATCACCTATAAAACCATAATCATCTAAAATCTTTCCTATTCTTGCAAATAGAAATTCACCTTCATCTATCGTATCATTAAGATGAGGTTCCAATAGTTTGTAGTCCTTGTTACTAAGAACATCCCTTACATATATATATTCATTTTATATTCTAATATTTGAAAAATAGATACATATGATGTTATTTTTCCTTTTAAGATCTTCATTTCTACTGCTGTTAATAGGGAAGATTTCTCTTCAATAAATTTTTCAAGGAAAGTTTTTCCGTCTTTATCAATATAATCTATAGAAAGCCAAATATTAAAAGTAAATCTACTACTATCATCCTTAAGATAAGGATAAACATAGTCTAACTCATTTAATAATTCTTCAATATCTATCTGAGAATTAGCATAATTTATAAGTTTATTAGTTATATCTATATCTATTTTTGTAATTCTATATATCTTAATTTTGCATAGTTTCCTCCTTAAGACAGTTACATTCATAAACATTATACACTATTATACTATTTATATATATAAATTAAATAGCATTTAGATAATAAGACTTTAATTAACAATATTCTCCACAAATGCATCAGTGATATAAACAGTTTTCCACAGAGTTATACACATTATCCACAGACTCTTGAAAAGTTATTCACAAAGAATTAACATAAGAAAATTTATAATTGTGGAATAAATATTAGTTTTAATGTTTGAAACTCATATACATATGGGTATCATAATAACAAAGAATATAAGTTTTACTTATATGAAAGGAGTTGGGTTTATGAACATGAATTATGCAGGCAAAAATATGGAGGTAACAGATGCTTTAAGAGAAGTAACCGAGAAGAAATTGAGTAAATTGGACAAATATTTTCAAAAGGACATTGAGGGTAATGTTACATTTAGTACCCAAAAGAATAGAAAGATTATCGAGGTTACCATAAACCTACCAGGTACTATTATTAGGGCAGAAGAATCAAGTGATGATATGTATACTTCAATTGATAAGGCTGTAGATGTTTTAGAAAGGCAAATAAGAAAATATAAGACTAAACTACAAAAAAAAGATATCAAAATGGAGAAACTATCAGATTTGAAAATGTAATGCCATTGCCAGCTGAAAAGGACGAGGATAAACCAAAGCTAGTAAAGAGGAAAAAAATTTGGATTAAAGCCAATGTCCTATGAAGAAGCAATACTGCAAATGGAACTACTTAGACATAATTTCTTCGTCTTTATGGATGCAGATACCGACGATGTAAGTGTGGTCTATAAAAGAAAAGATGGAAATTATGGATTAATAGAACCGCATATTTAACATATAATAAAAGTTGTAGCCTAGGCTACAGCTTTTTTTTATTTGTCTATTGGTTTACATAGGTTATCATTAATGATAAAATATAGTAGGTTTATAATGTGAAAGGTGGTTAAAGATAATGGCAGGAATTTTTGAAAAGATCTTTGGTACTTATAGTTCAAGGGAACTAAAGAAAATATCAGATTTAGTAAATCGAATATTAAGTTTAGACTCATATATGCAAAATTTAACAGATGAACAACTTAAGGAAAAGACTATAGAATTTAAAAATAGATTAAATAAAGGTGAAACCCTTGATGATATCTTACCAGAAGCTTTTGCAGTAGTTAGAGAAGCTTCCCATAGGGTACTAGAAATGAAACATTTTAAGGTACAATTAGAGGGGGGTATAATATTACATCAAGGTAGAATTGCAGAGATGAAAACAGGTGAAGGAAAGACTTTAGTAGCCACTTTACCTGCTTATTTAAATGCTCTTACAGGTAAAGGAGTTCACATAGTAACAGTTAATGATTATTTAGCAAAAAGGGATAAAGAGTGGATGGGAAGGGTATATGAATTCCTTGGTTTGTCCGTAGGATGTATAGTCCATGGAATTTCTAATTCTGAGAGAAAAGCAGCTTATAATGCTGATATAACTTATGGAACTAATAATGAATTTGGTTTTGATTATTTAAGGGATAATATGGTAATTTACAAAGAAGAAATGGTACAACGTCCATTATATTTTGCAATAGTAGACGAAGTAGATAGTATTTTAGTAGATGAAGCTAGAACTCCACTTATTATATCTGGAGCTGGAGATAAATCTACAGAACTATACAATATTGCCGATAACTTTGTAAGAACTTTAAGTGGAAGAATTGTAAGCCCAGAAGAAGGTAAAATAGATCCCTTTGATAGAGAAATAAAAGAAGAAAAGGTGGATTTTCTAATAGATGAAAAGTCTAAAGCCTGTTCCCTTACAGAAAAAGGTACAAAGAAAGCAGAATCATTCTTTGGTATAGAAAATTTAGCAGATATGGAGAATATGGAAATAGCTCACCATATTAATCAGGCATTAAAAGCTAGAAACATAATGAAAAGAGATATAGACTATGTAGTAAAAGATGGAGAAGTAATAATAGTAGATGAGTTTACTGGAAGATTAATGTATGGAAGAAGATATAGTGATGGTTTACATCAAGCAATAGAAGCTAAAGAAAAACTAAATATAAGATCTGAATCTAAGACTTTAGCTACTATTACATTCCAAAATTATTTTAGAATGTATAAAAAAATTATCAGGAATGACAGGTACAGCAAAGACAGAAGAATCAGAGTTTAGAGAGATTTATGGTATGGATGTTGTGGAAATCCCAACTAACAAACCTGTAATTAGACAGGATTTACCTGATGTAGTATATAAAAGCGAAGAGGCCAAGTTTAGAGCAGTAGTTGAAGAAATAAAAGCAAGACATAAAACAGGTCAACCTATATTAGTAGGGACTATTACCATTGAAAGATCTGAATTATTGAGTAAAATGTTGAAAAAAAGAAGGAGTTCCCCCATGAAGTACTAAATGCCAAACAACATGATAGGGAAGCTGAGATTGTAGCCCAAGCAGGAAGATTTGGAGCAGTTACCATAGCTACTAATATGGCAGGTAGGGGGGGTACAGATATTGTTTTAGGAGGAAATCCTGAATATTTAGCTAAATTGGAAATGAAGAAAAAAAGGTTATAGTGATGAAATTATAAACCAAGTAGATGGATTTTCTGACACACAAGACCAAGAAATACTAGATGCAAGAAAACTGTATGAGGAACTAGTGACAAGATATAAAAAGAGACAGATGGAGAACAAGAAAGGGTAATCAAAGCAGGAGGTCTCCATATAATAGGTACAGAAAGACATGAATCTAGGAGAATTGATAATCAATTAAGAGGGCGTTCTGGTAGACAAGGGGACCCTGGTAGTTCTAAATTCTATATTTCATTAGAAGACGATTTAATGAGATTATTTGGTGGAGAAAGATTACAAGGTTTAATTGAGACTATGAATATGCCAGATGACGAACCTTTAGAACATGGACTTTTAACTCGAACCATAGAAGGAGCTCAAAAGAAGGTAGAAGGAAACAACTTTGCCATTAGAAAACATGTATTAAAATATGATGATGTAATGAATATGCAAAGGGAAGTAATCTATGGAGAACGAAGAAAGGTATTAGAGGGAGAAGATTTAAGAGAACATATATTTAGTATGATAAAAGCTTAATAGAGTTAGGAGTTGAGCTCTATACTAGACAATCCAATTATCCAGAAGAATGGGATTTTGAAGGTCTAGAAAATTATTGCATTAAGATATTTGGATTTGAAGAGGGTTTCTTAGAATTTAAAGATATTGAATCTTTAACTAAAGAAGAGCTCATTAAAGATATATTAACTAAAGCTGAAGAAAAATATAAATTTAAAGAATCAGAATTTGGTGAAGAAAGATTTAGAGAAGTTGAAAGGGTGGTTTTACTACAAGTAGTAGACTCAAAATGGATGGATCATATAGATGCAATGGATCAATTAAGACAGGGTATAGGACTTAGGGCCTATGGTCAAGAAGATCCAGTAAGGGCATATCAAATAGAAGGATTTGATATGTTTGAAGAGATGAATCATTCTATTTGGGAAGATACTGTTAGATTTTTATTTCATGTACAAAGTCCAGAAAAAGTAGAACGAAAAAGAGTAGCAAGACCTATTACTCCAAATAGAGAAGAAGGAAATAAACCTATAATAAAAGGGGGGGAGAAAATAGGTAGAAATGATCCTTGTCCATGCGGAAGTGGTAAAAAGTATAAAAAAAATGTTGTGGCCGTAATTAATGGTAAAATGATAAAGTATTTATTATAAGTTGCAAAAGGAAGTGATTTAATGGTAGATATCAATATAAATAAGGAAAAGTTAAGGGAAATAAGGTCTATGGTTGAAGAACTAGGGGGGGTGTCTCTTTGACTTAGATAGTCTTAGAAAAAAAAGTAGAAGAAAATGAGAAAGAATCTTATAAATCAGATTTTTGGGATGATATAGATAGAGCCCAAAGGATAATGCAGGAAACTAAGAGATTAAATAATGAAATAAAAAGATACGAATATTTAATAGATGCTATTGAAGATTTAGAAGTTTTAATAGAGCTTATTATAGAAGAAGAGAGTTATGAAGAATACAGAGAAGTAGATAGGTCATTAAATAAGATAGCTAAAGAAGCTGAAGCATTCAAACTTTCCACTTTATTAAGTGGAGAGTTTGATAAAAACAATGCAGTTTTATCTATCCATTCTGGGGGGGCAGGTGGATTGGAAGCCCAAGATTGGGCAGAAATGCTTTTAAGAATGTATAGAAGATGGTGCGAAAGTAAAGGATATGAAGTAACAACCTTGGACTTACTTCCAGACACTGAGGGAGGAATTAAATCCGTTACCCTATTAATCAAAGGTTTTAATGCCTATGGGTATTTAAAAAGCGAAAAAGGCGTTCATAGACTTGTAAGGATTTCCCCCTTTGATTCTTCAGGGAAAAGACATACATCCTTTGCCAGTGTAGATGTATTTCCAGAATTAAATGATAATATAGATATTGAAATAAATGAGAAGGATTTAAAAATAGACACCTATAGATCTTCAGGTGCTGGAGGGCAACATGTAAATACAACAGATTCAGCCATAAGAATTACTCATTTACCAACAGGTGTAGTAGTACAATGTCAGTCAGAAAGATCACAACATACTAATAGAGAAACTGCTATGAATATGTTAAAAGCAAAATTAATTCAACTTAAAGAAGAAGAAAAGAAGGAAAAGATTGAGGATTTACAGGGAAACTATTCACAAATTGCTTGGGGATCTCAAATTAGATCCTATGTCTTCCATCCTTATAGTATGGTGAAGGATCATAGAACAGATGTAGAAGTAGGGGGATGTTTACAGAGTAATAGATGGAGATCTAGATGAATTTATAAATGAATATTTAAAACAAAAAGCCCTTTCTTAGAAGGGCTTAAATGTTTTTTTGATTATTCAAAAACATTTAAGAAAAAGAAGGATTTTTAAATTATATGTAGAATATTATAAAAGTTAGGATTAATGGAAAGGATAGATATTTGTGGACATATTAAAAATTTTATTAGATGAATTTAAATTAAAGGAAAGGCATATACAAAATGTAGTGGAATTATTAGATGAGGGTAATACTATACCCTTTATAGCAAGATACAGAAAAGAACAAACAGGTGAAATGCAGGATAGTGTTATAAGGGACTTATCCATTAGATTGGATTATTTAAGAAATTTAGAAATTAGGAAAGATGAAGTAATAAGACTAATAGATGAACAAGATAAATTAACGGAAGAGTTAAGAAAAGATATAGAAAAAGCAACAACTCTTCAAAGAGTTGAAGATCTATATAGACCTTATAGAAAAAAAGAGGAGAACGAGGGCTACTGTTGCTAAGGAAAAAGGATTAGAAGGATTGGCTACTATAATATTAGAACAAAAAAATAGAAGAAGAAGAGTTTGAAAAAGAGATTATAAGCTATATAAATGAAGAAAAAGATGTAAATAACAGAGAAGAAGCATTGCAAGGAGCCATGGATATTATAGCAGAAATTGTATCAGATGATCCTAGTTTTAGACAGAAAATAAGGGAAAATATTTTTAAAAGAGGAATTATAGTATCTGAAGGAATAGATAAAGAGGAAAAATCTGTTTATGAGATGTATTATGATTATAAGGAACCAATAGAGTCCATAGCAAATCATAGAATTTTAGCTATGAATAGAGGTGAGAAAGAATAAAAACTAAGAATCAGTATATACATAAATGAAGAGGATATGATTAAGCTTATAAATGAAGATATGAAAATATATACAGATTATCCTATGACTAAATATTTACAAATGGCTATAGAAGATGGATATAAACGATTATTATATCCATCTATAGAAAGAGAAATAAGAAATAATTTAACTGAAAGGGCAGAAGATGATGCCATTAAAGTATTTTCTATGAATTTAGAACCACTACTTATGCAACCACCTATTAAAGGGAAAACTGTAATGGGTATAGATCCAGGTTTTAGGACAGGTTGTAAAGTGGCCATTACAGATGAAACGGGGGGAAACTACTAGACTATACTACGGTATATCCAACAGCACCTCAAAATCAGGTGGAAAAAAACTAAGGAAATACTAAAAAAAATTAATTAAAAAGTATGGAGTAGATATAGTTGCCATAGGAAATGGTACAGCTTCTAGAGAAACTGAAATGGTTGTTGTAGAGACTTTGAAGGAATTAGAAGAGGGCATATCCTATATAATTGTAAGTGAAGCAGGAGCATCAGTATATTCTGCATCAGAGGTGGGGGGGATTAAGGAATTTCCAAATTTAGATGTAACCATTAGAGGGGGGGCTATATCCATAAGTAGAAGATTACAGGATCCTTTGGCAGAACTAGTAAAGATTCATCCAATGCATATAGGAGTAGGGCAATATCAACATGATTTAAATCAAGGGAAATTAAATGAAGCGCTAACAGGTGTAGTGGAAGATTGTGTAAATAGGGTAGGTGTAGATTTAAATACGGCTAGTTCTTCTTTGCTCAATTATGTAGCTGGTATTTCCACAAGGGTTGCCAATAATTTAGTTAGCCATAGAGAAGAAAAGGGCAAATTTAAAACAAGAAAGGAGTTATTAAAAGTAAAGGGATTAGGACCTAAGACATTTGAACAATGTGCTGGATTTTTAAGAATTTCAGAAGGGGAAAATCCTTTAGATAACACAGGGGGGGTTCATCCAGAATCCTATGATATTGCATCTAAAATTTTAGAAATGGATTATAAAAATGCAAATATAGAAGAACTCTCTAAATCATTAGACGTAGGTAAACCAACTTTATTGGATATAATTAAAGAGTTAGAAAAACCAGGTAGAGATCCTAGGGATGAAATGCCAAAACCAATACTTAGACAGGATATATTGGATATAGAGGATTTAAAAATAGATATGACTTTAAAGGGGGGGACAGTTAGAAATGTAGTGGACTTTGGAGCTTTTGTGGATATAGGGGGGGTTAAAGAAGATGGACTAGTCCATATATCCCAACTATCAAATAAATTTATAAAACATCCTAAAGAAGTAGTTACAGTAGGTGATATAGTTGAAGTTAAAATAATAGATATAGATAAGACTAGAGGAAGAATATCGCTTAGTATGAGGGATTTATAGTAAAGGAGCGTGGGATAGTATGGGGGGGATAAGCGTGAGGTCATAACAGATCTAGCAACTCAGGAATATATAAATATTTTATTTAGTTTATCAGAATCTATTTTTCATGACTTCAAGAATATCTTAGCAACTATATCAGGGTTATCTCAATTATCGGCTTTAGATGTGCAGTCTAATGAAGTTAGAGAAAATTTAAATACTATTAATAAAGCCACCTTTGAGTGTAGAGATGTTATCGATAGATTTTACAGCTTTATTAAAGGATATGATACTGACTATAAAGAGAATATAGTTTTGGGAAAAATTATACTAAATTCATTAGACATGATAAAGCATAGATTAAGCTCCATAATAAAACAGGGGGGGAGAAATAGAACTAAATTTAAATATAAATTCTTTAAATAAAATATACTGCAATGAATATAGGATGAAACAAGGAATTTTAAACATATTATTAAATGCCATAGATGCTATGGACGAATCTGGTGGTATATTAGAAGTCAACTTATATGAGGAAGATGAAAACATGGTTTTAGAAATAATAGATACAGGAATAGGAATATCAAAAGAAAATTTAGATAAAATATTTTTATGTAATTTTACTACAAAAGGTGAAAAAGGTACAGGGCTAGGTCTTAAGATTTCAAAAGATGTATTTGAAGATCACGGTGGAAAAATATTCGTTGAAAGTAAACTGGGGGGGTCAGGAACTAAATTTACAATTATATTACCTACATCAGAAATTAATTCTGTTGATGTATTAGAAAGAAACATATATAATAATTAGAGAAGCGAAAGAATAAGGGGGGGAAGAAATATGTTACTTATAAAAAAATGGACTTATTTATACTATGAAAGATGAAGTAATAGAAAATGGCTCTATATTAATTGAAGATGGTAAAATTATGGAGGTAGGGAAAGATATTATTGCACCTTTAGATGCAGAGGTAATAGATGCAGAAGGTAGAATGATAACCCCCCCAGGTTTTATAGATGCCCATTGTCATCTAGGTATGTGGGAAGAATCCATAGGTTTTGAAGGAAGCGATGGTAATGAAGTTACAGATCCTGTTACACCACAATTACGAGCCATAGATGCTATTAATCCCATGGATATATCCTTTGAAGAAGCTTATCAAGGAGGAGTAACTACAGCTATTACGGGACCTGGTAGTGCTAATGTAATTGGTGGTACTTTTGCAGCTATAAAGACTTATGGGCATAGGATAGATGATATGATAGTAAAGGAACCTATTGCTATGAAAATAGCTTTTGGTGAAAATCCTAAGAGAGTATATAATTCTCAGAAAAAAAATCTCCTATGACCAGAATGGCTACTGCTGCCATATTTAGAGAGACACTATATAAAGCTAAAGCATATTTAGAAAAAAAGGAAAATGCAGAAGATCCATCTAAGGCACCAGAATTTGATCTGAAGATGGAAGCTTTGATTCCAGTACTTAAAAAAAGAAATACCAGTAAAAGCCCATGCCCATAGGGCAGATGATATATTTACTGCTCTTAGACTAGCCAAAGAATTTGATATAGATATTACCCTAGATCACTGTACAGAAGGACATTTAATAGCTGAAGACTTAGTTAAAGAAAATAAAGGGGGGGCCATAGTGGGGGGGCCTACTTTAGGAAATAGATCTAAATTTGAGCTAAAAAAACAAGACCTTTGATACGCCAAAGGTATTAAATGAGGCAGGAGTAAAAATAGCTATAACAACAGATGCACCAGTTATTCCGTTACAACATTTATCCTTATGTGCAGGACTTGCTCATAAAGCAGGATTAGATGAAATGGAAGCACTAAAAGCCATAACTATTAATCCAGCAGAAATCGTAGGATTAGATGATAGAATTGGAAGTATAGAAAATGGAAAAGATGCAGATATAGTTATTTTTGATGGCAACCCTATTAAAGATGTAGATTTTAAAACCTATATAACTATAATCAATGGAAAAGTAGTTTATAGGAGATAGTAAAAAAATAA
>JMBX01000170.1_pt1 | contig 17626 bp, 25 predicted proteins | sample 616521 | NCBI WGS metagenome assembly JMBX01 (sample SAMN02727906, study PRJNA239997) | anaerobic digester metagenome | biome: anaerobic digester; isolation source: mesophilic anaerobic digester inoculated with municipal waste water sludge... | place: Germany: Bielefeld University, CeBiTec ...
AGATAAGCCGCGCCACCAAGGGAGCTATCGGAGCATTTTATGCAATGGGTAAGCAGTGTAAAGATGTATCTGGCGGATTACCCACATTTATTTCACCTTGGATAGATGGGGAAAAAAGCTGTGGCAGCAAGCGGAATTTCCCTATCCAAAAACGAAGCCGTATCCGTTCAGCAGCACGAAAAGGAATGGGATGAGATTTTCGCGGGAATCCACGAAGTAGTTGATGCTGTTGCATTCCAGGATGGACATATCGATTATGATGAACTGGATGCTTTTTTTCACTGTGAACAAGAAGCTGGCCGATAAATATGGTATGAAATGTTGGACAAATGCCGAGACTTTCGACCGCGATATGCCCATCAAGTTCCTGCCTATAAAATTCGATAAATTGCGCATGAAGCTGGAGGCAGCTCAACGTTGCGGATACGACAAGGCCATTACCTTTGAGTTCTCTCACTTCATGAGTCCACAGTCTGCCTACACTCAGGCGGGTAACTTATACTGCAGATATAAAGAATACTTTAACTTGTAGACAAGATGAACAAGGTAAATAATTTAGGCTATGTGACGTTTCTGTCCGTTGTTGCTGCATTGGGTGGTTTTTTTTATTCGGTTACGATACGGCTGTAATATCCGGAACCGTTTCGCAGGTTTCCAGTCAGTTTTCGCTTACAACTCTGCAAAGTGGCTGGTATGTAGGCTGTGCTCTGGTTGGGTCGATTACAGGTGTACTCTTCGCCGGGACATTAAGTGACCGTTTGGGACGCAAAAAAACAATGCTGATTTCAGCTATACTTTTTACTGTTTCTGCAGCAGGATGTGCTGTCTCTGCCAATCTTGATCAGCTAGTTATTTATCGTATGATTGGCGGGGTAGGTATTGGTATTGTATCCGTAGTATGCCCTCTGTATATCTCGGAAGTTTCACCCGCATCGCACCGGGGACGTATGGTATCGCTCTACCAGCTTGCCGTTACAGTCGGGTTTCTTGGAGCTTATCTGATGAATTACTTTTTACTTGACCTGTCTGTAAATTTCTCCTCAAGCAACCCCCCCCTTTTACTCAAAATATTTGGAACAGAAGTATGGCGAGGTATGCTGGGAGCTGAAACATTACCTGCCCTACTGTTCTTTATCATCATTTTCTTTATTCCGGAAAGCCCCCCCCGATGGCTGATTGTAAAAGAACAGGAAAGCCGGGCATCCTCTATTTTGCAAAATATATAATGACTCATCTGTTATTTCGTTTCAGATAAACGAAACAAAGTCGATGCTGCAGTCGGAAGAAAAATCTGAATGGAAATTGCTTTTAAGCCCGGGTATCTTCCGTGCAGTAATTATAGGAGCCGCTATTGCTATCTTGGGGGGGCAATTTATGGGAGTAAATGCCGTATTGTACTACGGACCGTCAATTTTCGAAGCCAGCGGGCTCTCCAGCGGAGATTCCCTGTTCTACCAGTCGCTTATTGGTCTGGTAAATATGGGCACCACCATATTGGCACTTTTAATCATAGACAGGATAGGCAGGAAAAAGCTGGTCTATATTGGTGTATCTGGTATGATTGTTTCTCTTTTGCTTATCGGAACCTACTTTTTAATGGGAGACACATGGAATCTATCAAGCATTTTCCTGTTAGTATGTTTTCTAATGTACATATTTTTCACAGCCGGATCCATTAGTGCTGTTATTTTCGTTTTTCTGTCGGAAATGTATCCTACCCGCATCCGTGGTACCGCCATGTCTATAGCGGGACTATCTCTCTGGATAGGCACCTATCTCATCGGGCAACTTACACCGTGGATGCTTGAGACCCTTACTCCCGCCGGAACCTTCTTCCTGTTCGGTATCATGTGTATCCCTTATATGTTGATCGTATGGAAGCTTATGCCGGAAACAGCCGGTAAATCACTGGAGGAGATCGAACGATTCTGGATGAAAGGTAAAAACTCAAGCAGCTCATCTTTATAACACTCTTCTTGTAAGACATGTGCCCGAAGAGATTAATACATCTAATTTTCTGCTATTTTCGCATCGAGAAATGAGTCTCCTCCAATAAGTCTTTTCTTGAAAATTTCACAAGATGATCATTGATTTTCAATAAGTTGCAAACCGATAAAATTGGGTTTTAAGGTTTTCGGAGAGGACTCAGAAATTAAATTAGAAAATTATGTTGTCAATTAGTCGGCCTTTAAAAGTATTCAATCATCTATATTACAGCAAATAGTAGATACATCTATTGGTTTATTTTGTCAAGTTTTCGTAATTAAACACTCCTATTCAAGAGCATTGAACATTTTTAGTTCATGCTCTTGAATTTTTAATTATTTTTGCAATTATCCTATCAACAACAATATGAAGAATGTAAATTTTTTTATACTCTTTTTCCTGATTTTTGGAATACGGATTTTTGCAGGCCCAGTCAAAGTAGCCTGTGTGGGGGGAACTCAGTGACATTTGGTGTGGGAATTGAGAACCAGGATGAAAAGTATCCGGCTCAACTACAAGCGATGCTGGGTAAAGAATATGAAGTAAAAAAACTTTGGACACAGCGGCGCTTCATTGTTAAAGAACGGATTCAGGCCATATTGGATATTACCCGAGTTTGAAGAAGCGATTTCATATAAACCGGATATCGTTATCATTCATCTCGGGCTTAATGATACTGATCCGAGAAGCTGGCCAAAATTTCGCGATGAGTTCGTAAGAGATTATTCCAGCCTGATTGATACCTTTAAAACAATAAACCCCGGGGGGGCAGAGGTGAAAATTTGCAGGTTAACACCCATCTTCACCGGGCACAAACGATTCAAGTCGAGTACCAGGGACTGGTTCTGGCAGGTACAGGATGCTCTTGAAACTGTTGCTGAGATCAATAATGTAGCACTTATTGACCTTCATACGCCGCTATACCGCCGTCCCGACCTACTGCCTGATGCAGTACATCCAACCGGTGAGGGTGCCGGTATTATTGCAAGAACAGTTTATGGTGCAATTACCCAAGAGTATGGCGGACTAAGGTTAGCTCCTCCATTCTCAAGCGGAATGGTGTTGCAACGTAAGCAACCAATCGTATTCTGGGGGACTGCCAATGGCGGGAGTGAGGTCGCGGTAAAATTCAACACATATAAAATCAGCCGTGACTGGCGCTGACGGAAAATGGGAGATTGAATTTCCAGCTTTGGAAGCAGGAGGTCCATATACGGCGGTTATAGAGAACGGAATATCAAAATAATATTAAAAGATATACTTATCGGCGATGTGTGGCTTTGTTCCGGTCAATCAAACATGGAGTTCATTTTAAGTAAAGCAGCCACAGCATCTGAAGATATTCCTGGTGCCAACTTCCCGAAAATACGTCTGCTCAATATGCAACCTGTTGCCTATACCAATAATGAGGCATGGGAAGAGGAGACTCTGGAAAAAAATTAACCGGTTACAATATTTTACTATGGGTGAATGGCAGCGATGTACACCGGAGACAGCCGGAAATTTCTCTGCTGTGGCATACCATTTTGGGAAAAAAATCCATCAGGAAACAGGTGTCCCGATGGGACTTATACTGAATGCTACAGGTGGCTCACCTGCTGAAGCATGGATAGACCGGCTAACACTTGAACGCCATCCCCCCCGTTTGGTTGATATGTTTCAAAACTGGAACAATAACGATTATATAAACAGTTGGTGCCGGGAAAGAGCAACAAAGAACATAGAGTTATCCAAAACAGCCTGCAGCGACATCCTTACCATCCAGCCTACCTTTACGAAGCCGGCATTTCAGAAATCACAAAATTAAATATAACCGGAGTTATCTGGTACCAGGGAGAATCGAACGAGCATAATGTGGAACTGCATGAAGTGATCTTCCCCACTCTCGTGAAAAGCTGGAGAAAGGCTTGGGATAGGGAGTTCCCTTTTATTTCGTACAACTTTCCAGTACGGCAACCGGTAGAGAAACCTGGGGGGGCACCTTAGAGACAGTCAGCGCAGATTATCAGCCTTGTCCCAAAACCGGCATGGCTGTCTCTTCAGATCTGGGCGACAGTACCGACGTACATCCGCGTCAGAAAAAACAGATCGGGAACGCCTTGCACGATGGGCTCTAAATCGAACATACGAGATAACGGATATTGTTCCATCCGGTCCGTTGTTTCGCGATCTCTTTTTCGATGGAGGAGAGGGCTGGCTCTTTTTCGAATATGCCGAAGGATTGCACACCTCTGACGGGGGAGCCTCTTCGCTCGTTCGAGCTGGCTGAGTATCCGGGATTGTTTTATCCGGCAACTGCAGAGGTTATTGGGAATGTTGTCAGAGTTAGTTCAAAAATGGTGAGAAATCCCAAATACGTACGTTACGGATGGAGCTCCTTTTCCGATGGAAACCTTGTGAATGGTGAAGAATTACCAGCTTCAACCTTTTCAAATGAAAATTTAGCTGTAACCTTTGCCGAAATGATACCGTCACGCACAGAACACAACAATACAAATAACGATATGAAAATAACCTGGACAAAACTAACTACAAAAGGGTTGAATAATAACCTGGCAAAGGGGGGGTTATCAGCTACATACGCTGCACTAATAGACAACAAGCTAGTGGTTGCCGGCGGGGGGGCCAACTTCCCCGGAAAACCCGGATTTGAAGGCGGTTCGAAAGCATTTTACAATGAAATTATGCTGTACGATTCAACAAAAAAATAAGTGGAAGCTTATAGGACACTTGCCCCCCCATTCATCGGCTTACGGTGTATCCGTCCCCGTTTCGGACGGTGCATTGTGGATTGGCGGAAGCACCGCTTCGCAATCACTGAAGAGCGTTTATAGAATTTCCTTATCAGGGACTGGCACTATTGATCTGAAGCCGTTCCCGGGATTACCTGCCACCATGGATAACTTTGCCGGGTGCTCTATTGGAGACAAAGTCTTTATTGGGGGGAGGAAACGTGAACGGGAAACCGTCAAATACTTTTATTTCATGGATGCGAAGACCGATTCGAGATGGACGGTTTACCCCGATTATCCGGGCCTGCCCCCCCGCGTTCAGCCTGTGATGGCAGCCGTTGAAGAAGAGGGGAAACCTTACGTCTACCTGTTCGGTGGTTTCTTTGGCGGGGGATACCGAAAATAAACCGGCAATGGCAACCGATGTGCTTTGCTATGATGTCACAGCCGGGAAATGGGGGGAAAGGCTGGAGAGCAGATCGACCGGGGGGGACCGGAAAGCCATTTTCTCTCGGAGGTGCTGCAGCAATGCCGGTTGACAACAGGTATATACTTTGTTTGGGAGGCGTGAATCACGATCTATTTCTCTATGCCTTAGCTTCTCAACACAGCATAGCAATCAAAGCAGACTTAACAGCTGACGAGCGTAAACAGCAAAATTTTGAATTCTCGAAAAATTATATGACTCAACCCATAGAATACTACAAATTCAATCAGGAATGTCGTATATTTGACACGTTTACCGGTAAATGGAAGACAATTGACGTTACACCCAACACTGCCCGTGCGGGGGGGCAACACTCGTTTTCAGCGGAAAAGAGCTATACGCCGTACAAGGTGAACTGAAACCGGGCGTTCGTACACCAGTTACGATTAAAGGAGAGATTGACATATGAAGAACAGTAAAGCCTATCCGTGGATATTAGTCGGTTTGCTTTGGTTTGTAGCGCTGCTGAACTATCTCGACCGCCAAATGCTTTCCACCATGCAATCATCCATGCAGATGGATATTAAAGAGTTAGCTATAGCAGAAAACTTCGGCAGAATAATGGGGGGGATATTCCTGCTTATTTACGGTTTGATGAGTCCGGTAGCCGGAATAATTGCCGACCGTGTAAACCGCAAATGGCTGATTGTAGGGAGCTTGTTTGTGTGGTCAGCAGTAACGTACGGATTAGGCTACGCGCAAACTTTTCAGCAGGTGTATTGGCTCCGTGCGCTGATGGGCGTCAGCGAAGCGCTTACCTGCCACGGGATTGGCGATGATTGCCGATTTCCACTCGTCGAAGACAAGGTCGCTGGCAATCGGCATTCACATGTCGGGATTATATGCCGGGCAGGCGCTCGGCGGATTCGGTGCAACCATCGCGGCAAACTATTCATGGCACACGGTTTTCCATTGGTTCGGAATTGCCGGGATTGTATATGCCATGCTGCTTATTTCCTGCTGCACGACAAAGAGGGACACGCGGGCACCAAGACAGCCAGGCTGAATGTGGATCCCCCCCAAAAGGCAAGCATTAATAAAACGTCTGTTTTAAGCTCATTTGGGATTATCCTGGGCACTGTCTCTTTCTGGATAATGCTTTTCTACTTTATGGCTCCGAGTTTTCCCGGCTGGGCAACAAAAAAACTGGCTCCCCCCCACACTGTTTTCCGAAAACCTGGGAATTGAAATGGCTAAAGCCGGGCCCATGGCTACCATTTCCATCGCCATAGCCTCGTTTATCGGCGTGCTTATCGGAGGACCGCTATCCGACCGTTGGGTTCAGAAAAATATCCGCGGCCGCATATACACCAGTGTCATCGGACTCACACTAACCATCCCTTCTCTCATACTGCTGGGGTATGGACACACATATGCCGGACTGATTGGAGCAGCAATGCTTTTTGGCATTGGATACGGCATGTTCGACACAAACAATATGCCGATACTCTGCCAGATTATTCCTCAGAAATACCGTGCCACTGCTTATGGAATTATGAACATGATGGGTGTATTCGCGGGTTATGCCGTTACGCTGATACTGGGAAGCTCTACAGACGCGGGTAATCTGGGTGCCGACTTCAGCAAGTTATCTATTGTGGTGCTGGCAGCCATAATTTGATGATACTTTTTGTGAAGCCGAAGCATGAGCTCACCTATCTGCACGATAAAGAAAAAAACAGATTAATAATTTAAAACAAAAACGAGAATTATGAAATTTGAAAAAAAATCAAAGGTTTAGTTGTAGCGCCATTCACTCCATTCGACAGAAAGGGTGAAGTAGATTTAGGACCGATAGCTGACTATGCAACCATGTTGCAAAAGAATGGTTTGATAGGGGGGGTGTTCATAAACGGGTCATCAGGCGAAGGCTATATGCTGACAGTGGAAGAACGGTTGAAACTGGCCGAAAATGGATGTCTGTAGCACCTGACGGATTCAAAGTTATTGTGCACGTTGGAGCCACCTGCATAAAGGATAGCTACAGGATGGCACAACATGCGCAGGATATCGGGGGGGCTTTCGGCGTTGGAGCCATGGCTTCCCCCCCATTCCCGAAAGCGGGAAGGGTGGAAGAACTGGTGCAATATTGTGAAGAGATTGCAACAGGTGCACCCAACCTGCCATTTTACTTCTATCACATCCCGGCATTGAATGGTGTTTATCTTCCCATGCTGCCCTTTCTGAAAAAGGCTGAAGGACGCATTCCAAATCTGGCCGGCATTAAATATACCTTTGAGAGCCTTTATGAATACAACCAGTGTATGTTATATGAAAATGGGAAGTTTGATATGCTCCACGGGCAGGACGAGACCATACTTTCGGCGTTAGTAATGGGAGGTGCGCAAGGCGGCATCAGTGGGACTGGAAGTTATATTGGAAGTTCACTTGTTGGGGGTGATCAACGAATACAACAAAGGTAATATCGAAAAAGCACGAGATCATCAGAATTTTGCACAGGAGGTTATAAATGTAATTGCACGGTACAGAGGAAATATTGTGGCCGGTAAACGAATCATGAAGCTGATTGGGCTGGACCTGGGCATCAACCGCACACCATTTCAGAATGTGACAGCCGAAGAGGAAACGATTATTAAAAAGAGCTGGAATCGATAGTTTTTTTAACAGGTGTAATAAATTTTAGGCAAGTTTCAAGTATACCCGTTATGCAGGATGTAATTTAAAATTAGTTGCATTTTCACTTGTTTTGAGATATAACAGGCATTAAAAGCAATTGCCTTGCAATTTCCGGTCCAGGCAGATTTTAAAAAAATAAGAATTGAGTTTGCTCCGAAAATCCCCCAAATCCGGTTTTAATAGTTTTCAACTCGCTGAATATCAATGTGGTTTTGGAATATTTTCATTAGAAAAGAGTTATAATAGGGGGGGACTCAGAATTAGTAGGAGGCAAATGAAAATAACGGTTATGGTGAGCAGAAAATTATTTCAATTATTTTAAAATCAAAATCCATTTTTGCAAGCAGAGAGAAAAGCTTGTAAAAATTTTACAAAAATCCGTATGAGAACAATCAACCTGTTTTTGTATTTTATCTCATCATTGTTTGTAGTAATTTGCTCATGCAATTCACCAGATGAAATTATTGAAGAACCAAGACTTGAGATCAAAGAGTTGACCCAGAATTTCGAGACAAAATCTGAGAGCCGCTCAATTGAAGTTGTTACAAATATCTCGGGTTGGAGTGCAAAGTCGTCGGAACCACTTTGGTGTGCAGCTTCCAAAAGCTCAATAAATAATAATGTGCTTATTATAAGTGTTAAAGAAAACAGGGGGGGAACAGCCTCCAGGGAATGCGCAGTAACTGTAACCGGCGATAAGCTTGAGAGGGTTGTCACAGTGAAGCAACTTGGCAATTCGCCGGCACTGGCTTTATCGCCCGATTCGCTGTACTTGCCTTACAAATCATCAACCCGAAACATAACCGTAACAAGTAACGTGGAAAAGATAGATATTGAGATTCAACCACAGGAGGTTAGTTGGGTGACATGTACTATAAACAGCGAAACAGCCAGAATCTATAATGTCAGCATAACGGAAAACAAGTCTCCGGCTGAAAGAACGGCAATGGTCATATTTAAGTCGGCAGATCCTATAGAACAAACCCTTGCTAGAGACACATTGCTTGTAACCCAAAAGCCGGCCCAGGGATCTGTAAGTGAAGTGGATGTGGCGAAAGATATAAAAATTATACCTTCCTCGGGTAAAGCCAACCAATATCAGCCTGGACAGAATATTGAAAACACCTATGATGGTGTCTTCGGAGGATCACCTTATCACTCTCCGTGGCTTGGAAAAACTTTTTTTTCCGGTAATACTCGAATACTATTTCGACAATAAGCCCGACATAATTGATTACTTTATTTACCACACACGTTCCGGAAATGGCAACTTCGGGAGACTAAAACTATATGTAGCAACGCAAGATCAACAGGAATACCGTTTATATGGCGACTATGATTTCAAAGAAACCAGCAGCCCCTCAAAAATCACCTTTCCAGACGGATTGAAAAAAACCCACAAAAATCAAATTTGAAGTCCTATCGGGATTGGGCGGTTATGCCAGTTGCGACGAGATGGAATTCTTTAAAATAAACACCGACAATCCATTATCGGGAAAATTGCTCACTGTTTTACTGATATTTCGTGCTCCGCACTTAAAACGGGAGTAACAGACGCGGAAATAAACGCACTGCCTCTATTTTCGGAAGCATTGCTACAAGCATGAAAAGGAGACATATCCTCGTGATTTCCGAATAGCTAATTATCAACCGTATAGCATAACAGAGGAGTGGGCAGAAAACTAATCATAAACAAGCGTGGGGTACTGGATAATTGTACTGGAATTTATGGCGAAGCAAACGAAGAAATAATAGTTTTAGTCGGAAAACAAATGGTAACCAAATTCAACTTCGTTGTATTGGCGACGGAAATTTCAATGGCGACAATTACATGCTGAACGAAGGAATAAACAAAATCAGGCTACGTAATCGAGGATTGTTCTATATTATGTACAACGTGAGCAATATTCAATCGCCAATGGCTAAGCCAATTACCGTGCACTTCCCGATGCAGTGCGGCAAGGTGAACGGATATTGGGACATAAATATACATAAAACCGACGAAAAATATAAAGAACTGCTGGCTGCCGCAACTTACCCCTATTTCGATGTAAAAGGTAATCATATGATGCTGAAATTTGTAACCGATAACGGATTTCGCAAATATGTTCCCAACAAAATCATTGCTACTGTTAATTTCTGGGACGAGATGGTGACATGGCAACAAAGCCTGATGGGCTGGGAAGGAATTTATCCCGAACAAATGAACAACAGGATGTATGCACGTTCCACACCAACAGGTTATATGTCGGCACAGGATTATCAGACAAATTTTGGAGAAGGTGCACTATATAAAATTCTAAATCCGGCAGTAATGCTTCAAAACGAAGACGACCCGTGGGGGGCCGGCACACGAAATAGGTCACATGAACCAGGGAGCAATAAACTGGGCAGGGAATACCGAAACATCAAACAACCTCTTTTCAAATCTCATTCACCACAAAATGACCTCTTTCCCGACACGTGGCGAAACAATGGAACAAAACAATAAGGCACTCGTACTGGAGAAGCGTGTTTTCACAAACGTAGGTACTTACAGTGGTGAAGATATTGGACACGCTTCGTTGCGAATGAACTGGCAGCTATACTGCTATTTCCATTGGTTAGAAAATGATGTGCAATTTTTCCCGAAACTCTTCTCTATATCACGCGAATCAGGCCGACGCCCCATAGCTAACAATCCCGGATGGTCGCAACTAAACTATGTGCGTAATGCATGTGATGCAGCCAAGCTCGACTTAACCGATTTCTTCGGTTTCTGGGGGGGATTTTTCCGTCCTGTCGATATAATAATAAATCAGTATTACGAGGCTCATCTTAAAGTCACACAGGAGATGGTGAATGAAACTATCACATATGTGAAATCTAAAAATTACCCCAAACCAAAACAGGTAATCCAATATATTGAAGATCGCGACGGAGCAAATTACGGAGATGTGGGCAAACTTAACAAACAGTACAAAAACAACACCAAAATCACAAAATCTGTTTCTTATTCTAAAACAGGTAATGCCATTACCATAAGCAATGGTGATGAAGCAGTTGGTTTTGAAGTGAAGGAGGGAGATGAATTGAAATTTTTCAGCAACAAGTATTCCTTCACCCTCCCAGCCGATTTATGGAATATCAACTGCAAAGTATATGCTGTACAGGCTGATGGTGTTAGAAAGCTGTTGAGCCCTTGATGATAGACTAATAATAACTCAACCCTTTTATTGCTGGTGTTTCAATAAATGGAATCCTCACGGTTATGAAGTAGAGTGATAATACGATTTACCACGGTAAAAAGAAGAAGGCCAAAAAAAATCCCGCTGATATTAAAGCGAAACAGCATTTTAATATCAACGGGATAAAATTTTATAACGGTTTAGAATATTCTAAACGGGCAGGGGGGGAATCTATTTTCCTTCAAATTCTTGTTGTTGCCGTTCTACCTCTTTCAGCTTATATTGCCTCAGTTCGGTTTCCAGCTCCGTCACTTTCCGTGAAAGATCTTCTGTGTCATTGTTTTATCAACGTTCACTACACTTAACGAAACGCTTGCTGAAGCCCTGCCCTCTTCGCTGTATATCATACGATCTTTCGCTGGAACTGTTTCAAATATCAACTCTCCCGCTGCAGGCGTGTGGACACCTTCATCAATAACCGATGCCCTGACCTTTATTAATCCCGGTTTCAAAGTAGACCGGATAAGCACCGGGGCTGTTCCCCCCCATTCCACTTTGCGCGGATTGGCCTCACTTTCAGGGCCGCCCAATATTTCTCCTTCGCCCTCAACCTCAAAACGGATTGATGAATTGTTCAACCTTTTCACATTACCCTCTGCATCGGTAACCGAAGCGACCACAGTCACAAAATCTGAACCGTTTGCTTCAGGAGCGACACCCTTGTTTTCAAGAGTAAGCACTATTTTAGCGGGCCGAAGAGCTGGTTTCTTCAAATACCGCGCAACCACTTTTCCATTGATCAACCCTTCAGCAATCATGTTGGCATCAGCCGCATTATTCTTTCGGTACAGTTCCTTCATATCCATAAAATCGAACACATCTTTGAACACCACCACCGGATGCGGCATTTTCATCCCCCCCAAATCTGCAGGTTTCTGAACCAATGTGTCTTTTCCCAAGACAATCAATCGGACCTCATCGCAGTTTGTAAAAACGGTTACATCTTTTTCTGAAAAAGGAGTCATCTCATGAGCAATATATACCATCGGGAGATTTTATCACTGACATCACGCTGGCTTGCGAACAGGTAATACGAATACTTTGGTTGTCGGAAAACATCAGCTATACCTCCGTAAAACGGATCGGGATGATAACCCCGCTGGTGATCGAACGAATGCCATAAAGCTCCTCCAACATGCTGGCGGGGTGCTTGATATAATGCTTCCCAACAGGTATACAAATAATCAGGATTGGAATAATGCTTTACCTGCACTAACTGAGCATGCTCGCCCCCCAGCCGCGACTCACCCGGCTCGGGGGGGAATTGTGAGAATTCCAGTTGTCTACGCAGTCGCCCCCCCACTCACGGTTGAAGAAACAGCGATCCTCCTTTTCGTAATCGAGTGACATCTTTTTAACATTTTCAGGCGTATTGTCGTACTTGTAATCCCAAAAGCCATACTGAAAAGGATGCGAATATATCACATCGAAATTCTCCTGCCCCCCCTGGCTTCCCAGTCGCACACTGTAAAACTCCCTGCCCGGGGGCATTCTTCATGTACAATATTGTGCACAATCCGGGCAAAATCGACTGGGTACCATGTTTCATTAAGAATAGGTTCCCACATCAGTACACAAGGGTGATTCCGGTCGCGGCGGACCATGTTTCGTATATCTTCGTAAATTCGTTCGGCAAAGATCGGTTTATCGTTCCAGAACTGCCAGCCTGGCGTGGCCACAATATAAAAGAGCCCGAGTGCATCGCATGCATCCATAAATGCAGGATCGACAGGGTAATGAGCTGCGCGTACAATATCACAGCCTGCCTCTTTCAGTATGCATGCATCGAGCCACTGCCCCCCCAGGTTGGGGGGGAGCGCATTACCCACATAGGCATGATCCTGGTGACGGTTTGCCCCTACCAGCTTGCCCTGATAGGGTTCGTTGTTAAGGTAGAATCCATCTTTTCCCCTGAAATCAATTATCCTGACCCCCCCACTTTTGTTGCAACGCCGTCTAAAGACTGCTTCTTTTTATTCAGGACCAGCACTTCAAGCTTGTAGAGATATGGATCATCCGGTGTCCATAACTTTGCTCCTTTTATCTTGATCTCCCTGCTGATGGTTGCCGAAGAGCCAGCACCAATTTCCAACGGAACGGAAGAGCGTGAAACAACCTCCCCCCCCTCGGCACTCTTAAGAACCAGCTGAACAAGTACGTTTTCATCTATCTTAGCCTCATTCCGTATATCAGCTTGTACATTAATAACAGCTTCATTATCCGAGATAGAAGAAGTACGGGCAAAGAGCCCTCCACCAGCTACCTTGCGCGCGCGATTAGCATCACTCACGTAGATATGGTTGGTGGCAATAAGCCAGACATCGCGGTAAATTCCACCGAAGTACGAGAAATCGAGTACATCCTGAGCTTTGCCAGGAGGATAATCCGGATCGTTGCTGTTGTCTGCCCAAACGGCCAGAACATGTTTTTCACCGGCTTTCACTTTTCCTGTAAGCTCGACCGAGAACGGCAGGTAACCTCCAAAATGTTCCCCCCAAGTAGCTCGCCATCGAGCCATACCTTGCATTTACCCATCACGGCTTCGAAATAGAGGTTCAGAACTTTACCTTCAATTGACGGGTCTATGGTGAAATGTTTCCGGTACCAGGCTTCTCCCTGGTAGTTATTACAACCGCTAGCTTCGGTTGAAATCCACTCCAAGCCGTGCGGACAGTTCACCAATTCCCAGTCTGAATCATCAAAGCCGGGGGGAGCTCCGCCTGCGAAGCTTCTCCTTTGTAAAAGCGCCACCCTACATTAAAATTAAATATGTCACGCCCGCTATCTTTAACTTCAAAAAAAACCAGCTTTTGAAAATTCCGGCATAACCGTAGTAGAAGCTTGCAAGTTCGGAAAAGAACAATACAGAATGGCAACAATTGCCAAATAAAACAGTTTTTCCTTCATTCCATAAATATTTAAAATTACTCAACAGGACCATAATTAATGCCGGCATTTTTCCAGCGTTCAAGAAAAGCGGGTAATGCCATGAGGAAGCGATAGTAATCTTTCTGATCATTATTCGTCCAGCCACACTCGGCATAAGCAGCTAAACGCGGGTACACCATCCTGTTCATGCTTTCCAAGGTTGGAATAAATTCGCCCCCCCACATCTGACAACCCATTCCAAGTACTTTTTCTTCTAGCCCTTCCGGTAAGCCTTCAGGTATCGGATTAAAAGAATATGCTTTAGAAAGAGGAATGGATTTATAGTTGTAGTCGAGATAAGTGAAAGAGTGATTCGAGTTCACCACATCATATCCTTTAATTATGGTATTCAGTATCTTATCTATGTCTCCTTTCCAGAAATGCACAATAGCACCTTCAGCAAGCTTCTGCGACAACCCTTTGGTGTCTGCATCGGAATGGTAATCGTGAAGCCTATCTCCTGTAATTTCATTCCAGCCCATCATTCGCTTTTCTTTGGTTTTCAGCATTTCTGAAATATTATTGGTGAAAAACACCAGCAATTCGGCAGGTGTATTTAGTCCGTTTGCAGCCATATAGGTTTTCACCTGATCTGAAGCGTTCCACTGATCGTAACGCGGCTCATCACCTCCTATGTGTATTACCGGTGACGGGAATAGAGTTATTATTTCGTCAAACACATCGTTGAAGAATGCAAACACACGGGGGGGATCGGCAACATTGTAGATATCATACTGAACGCCGAACTTGCAAGGCACATTGATTTCCAAACCGCTTGTGCCAAGCCAGGGATAAGAAGCAATAGCAGCACTTGAGTGACCTGGCATCTCAATCTCAGGCACAATCATAATATTACGATCGGCAGCAAAAGCAACTATCTCCCGGATCTCATCCTGGGTATAGTAACCGCTGTGTGGCTTCCCGTCGTAACGGTTGCTGTGAAAATGATCCACCTCGGTTGAATCCCTGGTTGAACCTACTTCGGTCAGGAGAGGATATTTCTTTATTTCGATTCGCCAGCCCTGGTCGTCAACCAGATGCCAGTGAAAGATATTCATTTTCAGCAAAGCCATTTCATCCAATAGTTGTTTTACTACCTCTTTTCCCTTAAATGGCGAGCCTCATCGAGCATGAAAGATCTCCATGCAAAGGCAGGGTAATCTTCTATTACTCCACGTTGCACAGTGAAGCCTTTCTCGTTTTCCGAATAATCTGTCGTAATGACTGTATACCGTTAAAACACCCTGGGGGGGACTATCAGAAGTGATACTGATGCTATTTTTACCTGTTTCTAAACGGTATCCTTCCGGTTTTTCTGACTTAAAAGCCAAATCTATACGAAGCACGATATCAGCAATCTTCTCTCTGAGGACTGTTTCCATTTTAATCCCGTTCCCGGAGGCAAGGTAGCAGTTCAGCAATTCCGCCTCTTTTTCCAGTCCCGGAGAGAAAAAAAAGTTTAACTTTTTCTCCCAGTTTCAACTCACCGGAACCATAACTTACAGATTGGGGGGGCCGGGGGGGATGATTGATACTCCACAGGAAGAACCTGACTAAAACAAACAATGGGAACAGCGTTACAACCAACAATAATTCTCTTAGATTCATAATATAAAATTTATATCTATTTAGTTTAGGCTTTTGATGTTTTGATCTTTGGATCTTTGGATCTTACTCGGATATTCATTACGTTTACTTTTAATAGAAAAATAGCGACATACGGGAAAAGGATACATCGCTATTTTTTTTGTGTAGATAGATAATGTTATTTTATTATGGCTGTTAATCGAACATTTTTCTGAACTTATCGAAAACTTTTTTTTCCTTGCCGTTTTTGAAGGGATAAAGTTTTCTGATTTTTCCATCTCTTCCAACCACTTGCGTTCCTTGTCACTCAGGTTCTCAGGAACGTAAACATTAACATTAACAAGCTCATCACCTCTGCCAAAGCCATTTACCGAAGGCAGTCCCTTGTTACGTAACCTTAACACCTTGCCTGGTTGTGTCCCAGGTTCAATTTTCACCTTGGCCACTCCATCTATAGTCGGTACCTCAACTGTTCCTCCAAGAGTAGCAGTGGGGAAGCTCAGGTAAAGATTATAAATCACATCGTTCTCATCACGTATAAGGTTAGGGTCCTCCTCCTCTTCCACAACAATAAGTAGATCCCCCCATTTACTCCCCCCTCGCCGTGCTGCATTGCCTTTTCCAGACAATGAAAGTTGCATGCCTTCGGCTACGCCTGCAGGTATCCTTATGGGTATTATCTCCTCGTCACGCACTATACCCTCACCATTACAATAGGTGCATTTTTAACAATAGTCTTCCCTTCACCGTTACAGGTGGGACAGGTTGAGGTGGTCTGCATCTGGCCAAGGATAGTGTTTGCCACACGCGTTATCACGCCTGCTCCGTTGCAGGTTGAACATGTAGAGTACGAGCTACCGCTTTCGGAACCGTTCCCTCCGCAATGTGAACACGACACATATTTTTTTTACTTTTATCTTCTTTTCAACACCGTTAAGGATCTCCTTAAGATTAAGCTTCACCTTCACACGCAGGTCGGAGCCCCCCTGTTAACCCTTCTTCCTCGTTGTGAACTCCCGAAACCGCCAAAACCGCCAAAACCGCCAAAATGGCCTCCGAATATATCACCAAATTGAGAGAATATATCATCCATAGACATACCTCCTCCGGTAAAACCGCCGGAAGCAGCACTACCTACACCCGCGTGTCCAAACTGATCGTAACGGGCACGCTTGTTCTCATCGCTAAGCACTTCATAAGCCTCTGCCGCCTCTTTAAATTTTTCTTCCGCCTCCTTATTCCCCCCGGGTTTTTGTCCGGGTGATATTGAATGGCTTTCTTGCGATAGGCTTTTTTTATCTCGTCAGCCGAGGCTGACTTAGGTACTCCCAGTATTTCGTAATAATCTCTTTTAACTGCCATTTTATTCTCCCACAATTACTTTTGGAAAGCGAATGATCTTGTCGTTCAACTCATACCCCCCCTTCTGTATGCAATCAATCACAATACCTTTCTGTGACTCCTCCTCTGCAGGAATGGTGGTTACAGCTTCAAAGCGGTCTGCATCAAAAGGTTGTCCGACAGACTCAATCTCTTTCACCCCCCCATGTTGCTTGAGGAAGTTTATAAATTTCGTATAGATAAGGTCAATACCCTGGAGCATGGCATCTTTGTCTTCAGCTGCATGTAGTGATGAAAGCGCACGTTCAAAATCATCAACAAGAGAGATAATATCAAGCAGAACTCTCTCTCCGCCATTTCTAATCAGTTCTGCCTTCTCTTTTAGTGTGCGCTTGCGAAAATTATCAAATTCGGCATGTAACCGGAGGTAATTGTCATTCAGCTCATCATACTTCTGTCGTGACTCTTCAAGCTCTTTTTGAAAATCGGTCTTTTCCTCTGTCAAATTGTCTGTTTTTTTTCCTCGATTACATTTTCTTCAAGGCTATCTTTATGATCTTTAGCCATCTCTTCGTTCATCTTTTCATTCATCTCTTTTTCCCCTTTCTCCGGGATCTGTATAGTTGTTATTGTTTTCAGTCATATTGCTTTCAATTCATTTACCCCATCAACTTACACTGCAAATAGTTTGCCAAAAAAAA
>JMBX01000171.1_pt1 | contig 17597 bp, 27 predicted proteins | sample 616521 | NCBI WGS metagenome assembly JMBX01 (sample SAMN02727906, study PRJNA239997) | anaerobic digester metagenome | biome: anaerobic digester; isolation source: mesophilic anaerobic digester inoculated with municipal waste water sludge... | place: Germany: Bielefeld University, CeBiTec ...
TCAGGGATTAATAGGTGTAGCAGGTGTTAAAGCCGGAGGCAACAAGTGGTTTGCCCACGATTACCAGTTCATTACGACCGTAACAAGCTTGGACGTTACAACCTGAAAATTAATGAACTCAATACGATTGTTGAATCCGCTTTTAGTGGTGGCGTGGCCGGAAGCATTTACGAAGGCGAGCGGATGTTTGACCTTGCTGTGCGATTGGACGAAGAACACCGCACAAGTATTGACGATATCAGGAATTTATTTGTTAATCTTCCCGATGGTAATCAAATTCCCTTAAAAGAAGTAGCTGAAATAAGTTACCAGCCGGGGCCAATGCAAATCAGCCGCGACAATACCAACCGGCGAACTTATGTAGGGATTAATGTTTCGGGTAGGGATGTAAAATCACTTGTGGAAGAAATTCAAACCACCTTAGATGAAAAGCTGGATTTACCTACGGGCTATTATATCCGCTATGGCGGCGCTTTCGAAAACCTCGAACGGGCATCAAAACGCTTGTCGCTGGTTGTTCCGCTTGCTTTGGCATTAATTTTCATGTTGGTTTTCTTCGCTGTAAAGTCGTTTAAACAAACGCTAATGATTTATGTGGCTGTGCCGTTTGCCGCTGTTGGGGGGGGTATATTTTCGCTCTATTTGCGTGATATGCCTTTTAGTATTTCGGCTGGCGTAGGTTTTATCGTCCTGTTTGGCGTTGCGGTACTTAACGGTTTAGTGTTGATTAGCGGTTTTAATGAATTGAAAGAAGAAGGCAAACTCCATATAAACGACATTATTAAAAAAAGGTTCAATCCGGCGTATCCGTCCAATTTTATTAACAGCTTCAACCGATATTCTGGGCTTTCTGCCTATGGCGGTTTCCACGTCGGCAGGAGCAGAAGTTCAACGCCCTTTGGCTACTGTGGTGATTGGAGGAATGTTGACATCAACCTTGTTGACGCTTATTGTGCTACCTATTCTCTATAAATTTGTTGAAAGTGGCGTTAAAAAAAATAAAAATGCCAAAAACAGCTTTAGGGATGTTTACCGTTCTTGTTGTGATTGCAGGTTTGGGAATTTCAGGAAATGCCAATGCGCAGGATTCTACGATAACATTGCCACAAGCCATTGAAAGGGCAAAAGAAAACTATCCGGCAATTAAGGCAGCCAAATTGGAAGTTGACAAACAGGAAGCATTAAAAGCTACGGCATACGAACTGGGAACGACTTCGATTTATACCGGGAAAGAAGAAGTAGGCAACAACGCACCGGGTATTCAAAACAAAATCGGGATTGGACAAACAGACATTGACCTGTTCGGCATACCGGCTAAAAGCAAGCTTGCAAACAGCCGTACAAAACAAGCTTTATCCGGTCAGGAACTTACCGAATATTCGTTGGCTCGTGATGTTAGTCTTGCCTGGTACAATGCAGTCCATGCCAAACAGCAATGGCAACTATTTAAAGACCTTGACACCTTGTACACCGATTTTCAGAAAGCTGCGGAGTTGCGTTACAATACACAGGCAACTTCAAAAATCGAATATCTTTCGGCATCGGCCAAATACAAAGAATTGCAGGTAAATTTAAAGAAAGCTGAAAGCAACTATTTGGCAAACTTGCAAATTCTGAATCAATACCTATTATACCCGATTGCGGTAGATGTTAACATACAGGATTTGGGGGGCAGTATGCTTTCAATATAGTTTCCGAAATTGATTCATTGAGCGAAAGCCCGCTGCTGAATTATTATTCAACCGGGATTGATGTGGCAGAATCGGCATGGAAAGCGGAAAAGCCAATTTCCTTCCAAAGTTAGACTTGGGTTATAAATGGCAGTCGGTTGACGGCAATTCAGGATTTTATGGATGGGAAGTAGGTATTTCTGTCCCGCTGGCTTTCTTTTCACAATCGGGCAAAACCAAAGCTTCAAAAATTGACTTCCAAATTGCAAACCAACAGTACGAGCAAAAGGAACTGGAACTGAAAGCCGGGTACAACGAGCAAATCAGCCGTTACCTTACTTTGCAACAGGTTATCAACTATTATCAAAAGAAGCATTGCCTCTGGCCGACGAACAAATTCAGGCTTCCAACCTGGCGTACCGTTTAGGCAGTATCGACTATGTCCAGTTTATTCAGAACACAGAAGCAGCCATACGGACAAAACAAGACTTTTTAATGCAACAGGCAGAATACTTCGAATTGTCTGCCCAATTAAAATTCATAACAGGTAAATAATCAACAAAATATAGTAACGATGAATACAAAAATAATTATAGCATTGATGGCAATCGCCACATTAATATCGTGCAACACAAAAAAACAAAACAGCCGGAGAAGGCGAAGAACACGAAGAACATAGCCCCGAAGGCATTGTGATATTAAATAAAAACCAACGGGAAGCCCTGAAATTAAAATTGGGGGGGTCTTTTCAAATGCGCAACCTAACCACGGTAGTAAAGTCAAACGGGCAACTCGAAGTACCTCCTGCAAACAGCGCCGATATTACAGCTGTTATTGGCGGGAATGTAAAAGAGATAAAAGTATTCCATGGCGACCGGGTAAGCAAGGGTCAATTATTGGCAGTACTTGAACATCCGGATTACATTGCCTTACAGGAAAGTTTTGCCGAAGTTGCCAACAGGCTTGAATTTCTGGAACAGGAATTTGAACGCCAAAAAGAATTGTTTGAAAACAATGTTGGTGCAGGCCGAGACTTCCAACAGGCAAAAGCGGAATACAATACGGCAAAAGCAAAATACGAAGGATTAAAATCACGCCTGCAATTGCTGAATCTTTCGCCCGATAAAATTATGCAGGGCAATATTTCAAATACCATAAACATTAATTCACCAATAAACGGTTTTGTAAATGAAGTTAATATAAAAGTAGGCTCTTATGTTGATGCAAAAGACATACTGCTTGAAATAACTGACAACACCGCAATTCATGCCGATTTATGGTTTATGAAAAGATGTGCATTTGGTAAAAGAAGGCCAGAAAGTTCATTTTACGGTTTCGAACCGCCCCGATGAAGAATTAACAGCAACCGTTTTTGCCATTGGAAAAGAGTTTGAGGCCAATTCAAGGGCAGTTCATATCCATGCAAAATCAATGAAAAAGTTTCTGGGCTTATACCCGGCATGTACATTTCGGGGGGGCATTTGCATACAGATGAAAAATATACCAGGCTTTGCCCAACGATGCCATTGTTTCCGAAGGGACAAAATCCTTCATTTTTATTTTGGACAATGAAGCTATTGAAGAACAAGGGCACAGCGAAACCGAACATGCCGGACACGATGAGGATAAAGAAGCACAAGTTGAAGAAGGAAATCATGAGGGGGGGCATGAACATGGCGATGCAGACGATGATGATGCAACTCAAGAAAAGATGGCTTTCAGAATGGTAGAGGTCATTCCCGGTTTAAAAGACGAAGGTTATACAGAAATACAACTGATTAACTCCTTACCTGAAAACACACAGGTGGTTTTAAATGCGGCTTACTATCTATTGGCCGATATGAAAAAAAGAAGAAACTGAACACGAACATTAAAATTTTATGAGATGAAAAACTGAAATTAGAAATACCACTCATTTTACCCGAAGTGCCGGACGAAAAAGACCAATGCGTTCAGGAGCTTATCTCAATGCTTCAGGAGCAAAAGGACTGGAAAAAGTGCACGTATCAGAAGCTGCTGATAATGGTGTACCCCCCCAGCTTTGTTTTCATTACGACCCGGAATTGATTTCCATGGACCGCGTACGTTCAATTGCCCGGCAAACCGGGGGGGCATCCATTACCGAAAAAAAATCGGGCACAAGCTCATCGGCGTAGAAGGTATCCGCCACCCGCGCCATGCGCGCGGCATCGAGCGTAACCTGCGCGACTTAAACGGTATGATTGAAGTATCGGTTTCTGCTTCGGGAATGGTACGTGTTGAATTCGATAGAAGTCAGCTTGATGAAGCGACAATTATTAAAGCTTTGCAAAAAGAAGGCCTCGACATACCGGATACTGCCGTAAATGCCGAAAAATATCTACGCAGCATCAAAGAAACAGAGAAGCCGCAGAAAGACCAAAAGTCTGAAAAGAAGCCTGAACATGAAGAAGGTGATGTAGAACATGAATATGCCCATGGCGGCCTTTTTGGCAAAATACGGAGTTGATTTTCTCTATCCTTTCGGGAATATTGCTGGCTATTGGTTTTGGCCTTTCTTTCATAGATGCAGTCTCTTCATGGGTAAGCCTATCGTTGTACATCGGAGCTTATTTCTTTGGCGGTTTCTACACTACCAAAGAAGCGTTCGAAGCCGTACGTAAAGGTGGATTTGAAATTGATTTTGATGCTGGTTGCCGCTATTGGTGCAGCTATACTGGGTGCATGGGCCGAAGGCGCTTTGCTGCTGTTCTTATTCAGTATGGGCCATGCCCTCGAACAATATGCCATGAACAAAGCCCGTAAATCTATTGCTGCTTTGGCTGAACTTGCCCCCTAAAACCGCCTTTCTAAAAAAAAGAACGGGAGGATTGAAGAAGTAGGTGTTGAAAACTGTGTATAGGCGATATCATCGTGGTGAAGCCACACAGCAAAATCCCGTCAGATGGCGTCGTGGTTAGCGGCGAAGGCAGTGTGAACCAGGCCCCCATCACGGGCGAAAGTATTCCTGTGGATAAAATACCGGTTGAAGATCCCGAAAAAGACTATTCCAACGAAAAAAACATCAGTGACGAAAACAGGGTTTATTCGGGCACAATCAATGGTAACAACACATTAGATGTTAAGGTTATTAAGGAAGCTAAAGATTCTACCCTCTCCCGTTTGGTAAAGCTTGTAAATGAAGCTCAAACGCAGAAATCACCCACCCAGCGGTTTACCGATAAATTCGAGAAATACTTCGTTCCCGCTGTTTTGGGATTGGTGGTTGTATTGCTCGGTGCTTTTTTTGGTCATAGACGAAAATTTTAGCGACAGCTTTTACAGGGCCATGGCAGTCCTGGTAGCCGCCAGCCCTTGTGCTCTGGCCATTTCCACGCCCAGTGCGGTATTGAGCGGGTGGCCAGGGCCGCAAAAAGCGGGGTGCTTATCAAGGGCGGGCGACCGTTGGAAGACCTGGGGGGGTTTTGACCGCCCTGGCTTTCGATAAAACCGGGACACTTACCGAAGGCAAACCAAAACTCACTAAAGTAGTTCCGCTGAACAATACCGATGAGAATGAATTGCTGATAATGGCAATTGCCGTGGAAACCTGAGCGACCACCCCCTTGGCAAAGGCGGTGGTAAGGGACGGTAAAAAAAACGTTTGGAAGGAAATAGTATTCCCGAGGCCACAGATTTGGAAGCCGTTTTGGGTAAAGGCATAAAGGCAGCACTGGGGGAATGATAAAGTATATATAGGCAACCTGGAACTGTATGAAGCCCTCGATGATAAAAAAACCTTCCAAAAACATTGTAGAAGAAGTAAAAGCCCTCGAAGCCGAAGGGAACACCACCATGCTTATTCGCCGGAATGACGATTATGTAGGCATCATCGCCTTAATGGACACCCCGAGGGCAGAAGCAAAAGTACGCTGGTGCAATTAAAGAAAATCGGAATCAAACGGATGGTCATGCTCACGGGCGACAACCAGAAAGTGGCCGATGCCGTTGCCAAAGAAATAGGCTTGACCGATGCATGGGGCAGCCTGTTGCCAGAGGAAAAAGTAGATGCCATAAAGAAACTGCAAGAGCAGGAATCGAAGGTGGCAATGGTAGGCGATGGCGTAAACGATGCCCCCCCCGCAATGGCCAATAGCACCGTGGGCATAGCCATGGGCGCGGCCGGTTCTGATGTGGCACTCGAAACCGCTGATATTGCCCTAATGGGCGACAAACTGGAAACCCTTCCCTTTGCTATCGGCCTGAGCAGAAAAGCAACAAGTATTATAAAACAGAACCTCTGGATTAGCCTGGGTATCGTTACTTTACTTATTCCGGCAACCATCTTTGGGCTGGCCGGCATAGGCCTTGCCGTAGTTATTCACGAAGGTTCAACCCTTGTTGTGGTATTTAATGCCTTGAGGTTGTTGGCCTACAAAAATAACTATATGCAAAAGAGTACATTTCACATTTCCAAAATGGACTGCCCTTCCGAGGAAACCCTTATCAGGATGAAACTCGAAGGGCTTTCCATGATTAAAAGTTTGGTGTTCGATATTGAAAACCGAAAACTTACTGTCTTTCATTCTGAAGAAAGCTCTGAAATTGAGAATCACCTGAAAGAACTCAATTTAGGGTCGCAACTCCAAGAAACAATTGTTGTCCAAGCGGATGAATTCAAGGACAATTCATCGGTACAATCGAAACTCCTTTGGACGGTTTTGATTATCAACTTTGCATTTTTTTTATTATTGAAATTACCACGGGTTTTATTTCTAAATCTATGGGTTTGGTTGCCGATTCGTTGGATATGCTGGCAGATGCACTTGTTTATGGTCTTAGCCTTTGGGCTGTCGGTTCAACTGTGTTCCGTAAGAAAAAAAAGTGGCAAAGCTGAGTGGCTATTTTCAACTGGCTTTAGCATTGATTGGGCTTATAGAAGTAATACGCAGATTTATCAGTTTCGAAGCTGTGCCGGATTTCAAAACCATGATTATTGTTTCCATATTGGCATTAATTGCCAATTCCGTTTGCCTTTATTTATTACAAAAATCAAAAAGTGAAGAAGCACACATGAAAGCTACCATGATTTTTACATCAAACGATATAATTATCAATACGGGCGTTATCGCAGCAGGAGTATTGGTTTTGTTGACCCAATCAAAGTATCCTGATTTAATCATTGGTGCAATTTTTTTTTAATTGTGGTCAGGGGGGGCTTTCAGGATATTAAAACTTGGAAAATAGATATGGAAGTAATTTTAGAGTCAATAATAAGCTGTCCAAATTGTGACTTTCAGAAGAAAGAAACCATGCCCATGGATTCTTGCCAATTCTTTTATAAATGTGAAAATTGCCATACCATTCTGAAACCAAAACAGGGAGATTGCTGTGTGTATTGTTCGTATGGTTCGGCAAAATGCCCTTCCATTCAAAAGAATGAAAGTTGCTGCTGATTATTTTTAACAAATGGAAGTACAACTGAGTTCTAACAAAAAAATATTTTCGTTATATTTAACATTTAGTTTTACAAACACAAAATCAAGTTGAAAAATAGCAGGTGTAAGTTTGGAAAATGCAATAGTAGAAAGGAAAAATAGACTTGCAAGTAAGGAAAATATTGCAGTACGTTCGGAAAATACAATTCCAAATAAGAAAAGAGAAAATGTGAGTGGGGAAAACGCAATTGTAAAACTGAAAAACAAAATTGTAAAAGCGAAAAAAACCAAATGTAATTAATTATAAAATTGAATGTCCGTAATTAGTCACAACCAGACCGTCACCCTGGACTTATTTCAGGGTCTTTTTTTGCAAATAGCTGATTATTAGTGGCGAAAGATGCTGAAACAAGTTCAGCATGACGTGCTAAATATTAATTATGACATAGAACGGATATTCAAAATTATAAACCTTTAAAAATTAAATTATGGCATCACGCACAAAACTTACAGACACAGCAACCTTGGAATTGTACCGGGTAGCTTTGGAAAATGCAGAAACCCAACCTGAAATTTCAGCAATCATGGCAGATTTAGGCTAAGATTCAACAGTTATCGCAGACGGCAAAGCATTGCTAACAAAAACCCGAACTGCATACGATGCAAACAAAACCGAAGACGATGAAACATCTGCCGCTTACGCCGATTTTTCAAGTAAAAAGGAACAATTGGAGGATACATTCAACATTCACCGCAAGAAAGCAAAAGTTGTATTCCGTAACGATTCATTAACCGCTGACAAATTGGCAATTTCTGGAACAATGCCACGGACTTATATCAAATGGTTAGAAGCTGCAAAGAAATTTTATTCCGTGGCATCAGCCGATACAGCGGTTCAAGGTAAATTATCCCGTTTAAAAATCTCCGTTGACGACTTGACAGCGGCAAACACATTGATTTCTGAATTAGAAACGGCAAGAGCAGTTTACCTGAAAGAAAAAGGGGGGGAATCACAAGATGCAACCAAAGGCAAAGATGCAGCATTTGCAAAGATAGATGATTGGATGAGTGAGTTCTATGCCGTAGCAAAGATTGGTTTAGAGGACAATCCACAACTATTAGAAGCATTGGGCAAAACCATAAGAGGATAGTGGAATTGCCCTCCCTATTTGTAAGCACATTGGCAAGCCCCCCCACGAGCCAACGCACGACCAAAACTTGCCAAAGAGCTTACAAAGCCTGCCCAAGTAACCGCCTTTAAGGGCGGTTTTAGGGTTGCCCTCCCACAAAAAAAACAAAATAAATTTGCGCTCCGTTGACAGTTTTGTGCAGATTGAAAAGACAATTAAAGAAACCTTAAATGACTGAAAACAGACTGGAAGAATCAACGCCCAGTTGCTAATCGAGTAGACTGCCCCCCCGCCGGCCTTGGCTGACGGGGGGGAGAGCCTCTCACACCACTGTACGTACGGTTCACGTATACAGCGGTTCGTTAAGAAATGGAGCAATTTTCTGATAATAAGTAAACATAGGTTCGTAACCGCGTTGTTGCAGACGTTCCACCGTGATGGTGGTTTTCAAAATAGGGCTACAGGCGACCGCCCATGTACCCATTCGGCTACGGCTGTGGCTGTATGCGTGTTCAAGGTCAACGCCCAAACGTATCAGGTTTTCCGTCTTCGTTCGGATTTCTTCCATTGTTTCCAGATACAGCAACGTAACCGGTTACGCACCCACCCATCCACATCTTTGAGTTTTCCTGGATACTTGCCATGCGGTAGTATTGAAGCCAGCCTCGCTGTACTTCTTTCAGTTTGTGGATACGCTCATCGAAACTGGCGGGTGTGGTTTTCGGGTGATGGCTTTGAGTTTTAGTTTCAGGTTTTTCCATCCTTTGCCGCTTACCACCAGCTGGTATTTGCCTTTTTCCCCCCCCTTTTTGTAAGTGGGCACAAAACCATATCCTAATAGCGAAAAGTTTACGGGGCGACGGATTCCACTTTTCTCCCGATTAATAGGCAGGTGTAGTTTACTCTTTAGAAAGAGAAAGATCTCGTTGCCTGTTTGCGGGCTTGCCATTGGCTTTTGCAATAAATGCTAAAGTCGTCAGCATAGCGGACAGACTTTAATCCACGTCTGTCTAATTCTTTATCCAATTCATCTAACATGATATTGGAGAGAATCGGGCTCAGCGGACTGCCCTGTGGTACTCCTTTTCGGCGTTTGACTAACTTCCCGTTGATTAAAATCGGCGCTCGCAGCCATTTGCGGATAAGACGCAGCGTAAGCGGGCATTTACCTTGCGATACAACAATTGCAGCAAAATGCAGTGGTCTACTTCGTCAAAGAAGCTCTTCAGGTCAATGTCTACCTGCTTAGAGATCTCCCCCCCGGTAAGAGCTTTTTCCTTCCTCCAATCCCTGCGGTATCTACATATCTGTCCACAAACTACCTTTTGGGCGTTACAATGATGTGGTTGCTTACCCAAGACAATTATGCCTCATATACCGTTTCTGTTCGTCAGTACCGGATTTTGCAGTCTCGCTTCCTTCACTGCTGTCGTCACCAACAACCAGCTTGCGACTTGCTAATGCTTCGGGCACGACCCCCCCGTGCATAAGGGACTTGCACCCCCCCTGGAAAATACACCTGCTTAGAGCATTGTTTAACCAAAATTATTTGTAATTTTGAAATTTTACTGTTGCTTGCAGCAGGTGCGCTCTGCTCATGCAGGGCGCACACATCGCATTGGCAAAATGGCGGGTTTACGGCTAAGTTGAACATTTCTGCACATTTAGCCGCCGAATGTGTTTCACATTCAGCTTTTTTTTCGTAAGTTAGCTTCTGTGAAAACACACCGGCTACGTTACTGATAAATTGAACTTTTCGTCTAATTTATCCGCCACTTCGCCAATGCGTTTTCCGCTATGCTACTAAACACGAACATACGCTAAGAAATGGAAAACGAAAACGACATATTAAAACGTTATCAACAGCAACAAATTGAAGAACGAATGGAGGAATTAACCAAAAACTCAGCCCTTATTCAATCATTCATTGACTACTGCGAAAGTAAACAAATTAAGTTGACCAAACACAACTTTGATTTTGTTCAGACCATCGGAATTGTTGCAAATTATCAAAATATTGTTCATCTTTTAAATGACAAAATTTCAACCGACAAAGAAGAATTAGTAGAAGTAAGCATTTTAGAAACAGAGTTTAAAAAAAGAACGTTTTGCTTCGGGCTATTATTATTCTGACAAATATATGGTAATGGCGCATCCTTATTTCAGGCGAGGACATTATCAAAACAACAATTTTGCACCGCGCTTTATTGACATTTTTTTTGGGGGGGATACAATAAGGACAACATTAAAAAATACATTGCGATTGACAGCGACAGAGTAAGAATCAACGTTGACAATCTTATGTATAAAGAAGCTGACACTTGGTATGGTGCGAAATTCAAAAACAAAATTTCAGACATTGAAGAAGGAATAGTTAAACTTCGTCCACCACTTGGACTTGAACCGTTTGACATTGAATTCTTTTTTGGTGACACATACTCACTTGACATCAAATGGTCATCTAAAAATGGAATTAAGGTTTTTCAAGTCGAAGAATTTAAAGTGAACAAAACAGAATAATTAAAACGGGAACGAATACTATCCAGTAAATATTTACACGCTGAATTTGACAACAACGCAGGAGCATTCAGACATTTTGACGGTGCTATTCATTTTACACAGAAGAAGAGTATTATCAAAGGCGCGACAACGATTTAACTATAACGACAAGAACAGTTTACAATTAAAAACACTTTCACGAAAATTATTTAAGGTAAATGGACAAATAACAATAGACGAGTGGATTAATCTTGTTAGTCATTATTTACAAGGCGACCCACTAATTTTTGAATACTTTGAAGGAAAATTACCTGACAACATAAAAGACACCGTTGACAAACTTATTACACACAGACAAAAAAACCATAGCACTTAACAATTGGGATAAAAAAAATTACCGAGACAGTCGGTTACTCAAGGGTTGTAGCCTGCTTCAACTTTTATGAAACTTTACAGGAGATCGCCTGCAAGCGACAAATTTCATTCCCCCAAATGTTAGATATTTATTTTGAGATTGAGATAAATCAAAACAGAGAGGATCACACCAAAGAATAGACCGAAAAGGAAGAGTTTGAGGTTAAGGCCGGTGGAGTTAGTTTTCTGAGAGTTGTTTGTTTCATTTATCAGTTTTTCAACAGTGAGCTGAAGATTGCGGTTTTGTCGGGTGAGGAATTCGTTTTCGATGTTAACGGTTTGAAGCAGGGTTTCATACTCTTTTTGGTTTGTTCAAGTGTGCTTTTGGAAATGGTTATCACTTCACTTGTGATGGGTGGTTTACCGGTCTGTGGATTCACGGGAGCGGATGTGTCATAAGATATCTGGTGCGTTGAGGTCTCATTTAGCAGGCGGAGGTTTTCATCTCTGAGGCGCTGTAAATCGCTTTGCATGTTTGTGATCAACGTTTCTTTCTTGTAGAGGCTGTCGTTGAGGTTCCAGAGAGCGGTGCTGTCGACTTTGATGGTTGTATTTTCAGAGATGGTATGTTTGGTTTTGCACCCTACCAGGAAGAGGAGTGCTGTTAAGAGAAACAAGATCAGTGGTACAGTTCGGAGTGGTGCAGCAGTAGATCCAAGTCGTGCAGTGTTTTGAGTTGCTGCTGTTCGATGTGATACAGTATTTTGGATTGTACCAATTTGGGGTGTACCAGAATGGGATACAGGTGTATGGAATTCAGCTATATTGGAAGCTGCTGGCTGGGATGCAGACAGTATTTTCATTTCTTTCTTCATAATGCTTTACGGATTGCTTCCAGGAACTTGTAATGGTACCCCCCCGCGATGGTATGGGCGTTATCGAGTCCGTTGACGATACGCCGGGCACCGAAGGGGGGGTCGTCGCGGTGGTGATTGAGATAGTCTTCAAGCGATCGTCCAGTGAAGTCACCCCCCCGGTTGGATTTTCCCAGGATCATCCCTTCAACCAGGATCTGGGCAGAGATGTCGGGAACCAGTGCAAGCTCCGGTTGTTCCAGGAGCGGCAGGCTCATCAGCTCACCAATCCGCTCGTAATTCTCAAACCATGTTAGCTGAACATCACCACGGCCATAATAGATCTGATCCGGCCAGGTATAAATCTGGCCACACTGTTTCATTTTTCTTCCGTAGGATTTCCCGCGACCTTTCCCCCCCACTCTTCTATCGGTTGCATAGTATGGGCGGTTTCGTGATAGGATGTGGCCAGCATATAAGCTCTCCACCGGTCGTCGGTCACATCAAACTTATCAAATGCTGCAAGTTTGTGGAGAATCCCCCCCTCCCGTTGGCGGTCGTTCAATTTTCCGCGGAAGAGCGATCGGTTGATTTCCTGAAAGAAGAGTTGCCGGTTCATGATGTTGAGTGATTGAGTTTTGATTCGTTGCTGCAGAAGAAAAATTGGAGTGGGTATTGGTTCATTTTGAGTATTCTTTGGATTTATGGTTATTCATCAACTCGTTTGAATGTACCACGAGGTGGTACCCGGTTTTCACAATCTTCCACCATGCAATAGTGATCGTCACCATCCTTGCGCCAGCGGATCTCCCTCTCCACCGTTTTTTTTCGAGACCGGTAATCCGTCTGTGATCTTCCGTGATCTGCAACTGGAGCAGGGCGATATCCTTTTTCAATTTCTCGTTAATGCTCTCTTTCTCTTTCAGCATCCTCAGCAATTCCTCTGAGTTGGACTTATTGTAAGAGTTCATTTTCTCCATGTGGGCGACCGTGCGTTCCAGGAGACCCATCATCTCGGTTGCGGCCAGGGCATCCTCCCGCTTGGCCGATGCTTCGGACTGTGAAGCTTCGCTTTGCTTGATCCGTCTATTCTCCCTGCGGTTGATGATGGAAGAGATCAGTCCGCCGAGGGCACCACCACCGGCAAAAGAACCCAGGGTGAAGAGCCAATCAGATGGTATGTCGAGCAGTTCAAACATCGGATTGATGTGATATGATTAACTGAAATCGGTAAAAACCGCTCCATTGCGGAGCGGTTAATCAGGGAAAATCATCCGACTACCTAAGCAATCGTCTTTTGTCCGAGGTAAGCACTGGTAGCTACCAGTGAACCATCCTTGGAGACAAAGCCCAGGTAAACCTCAACGTCGTCACCGGTCCAGTTAGCCGGTATCGTCAGCACGTCAGCCTCGGTGGAACGTTCAGCTCCGTTCGTCTTGAAGACAGCCTGACCCTTCGAGATGTTGAATGCCAGCGGCATTGCCATGTCGGCACCCAAGGCGTTGCTGACCCCACTGTTATCAGTCCAGGCGAAAGAAATGCTACCTGAAGCAGCGGTTGCAGTAGCATCCTCAGCACCCAGAAGACTACCCTTGGAGACCAGTGCATTGGGATAATCCAACTCGAAGTCGGGGGAAAGTGCCCGTTACAGCGTTGCTGACATTGTAGGACATGGCGGCGTTGTAAGCCGACTGCCTACTTGTGTAGGGTTTGAAACCCACGTTGAGATAGGCTACGATTGGCCGGAGGAAATCCAGGGCCACAGTGAATTTCGTCCGTTGGGTCACCTGACCCTCGGTACGAGGATTCTTCACACTTGCGGGAAGGCTTCGGATGTAGTCGATGCCTTTCCAGGACGCACCGACAACAGTTCCCACCTTGCCGGAGAATCCACCTAACACACCTTTTTTGATAGTACCCATGATAGATTGAATTTAAAATGTTAAACATCCAGTTTTCGAAGTTGATTCGGACTTGGTACGGGCTTGGTACGGTTTATATTCGGATTCAGTATCGATATGAAGCTGGTACCTATTGATTGAAATATGTCACCAAACCTGGTATCCCATCCGAAGCACTCCGGGAATAAAATTACAATTAGTAATGAATAAATAGTTAACTTAGTGATGGATACGTTATTATGCATTGTTTTGCAATGTGTTGCCTTGTTGGCTTTCAGTGAAAATCTAACAATACTCTAACGATGCACTAATAAAATCTAATGATTTATGCATTGTTCGGAAATATGGTACGGTACGATTTGGCGCGACGCGATGGTACTATTTTGTTCGACGCTATTGGATCCACATAAAGCGTGTGTTACAAATATTTGAGGTCTTGGCATAACTATATTTTGGCAGTATGACGAGATTACTGCCGAAATATAGTCAGGGATTTAGTTCAGTAATTGGGATAAATGAAGGGAAGGAATAAGTGAAAACTTAGCGACCAGCAAAGGGTGGCTTTGTAATCGGCAAGGTTTTCCGGTGAAATACTATTTCCGCGGATGCGGAATTGGAGATTTCATCGGAAACCCGAAGGGCTTGACCTTGTAAGATTACAGCAGAAGCCACCGTATCTTTGCGGGGGTTTTCATTTGTGACAATGGCTTGGAATCATTTTTTTTCAATTTGGTTTCTACCTCGTTTCTAATATCATTTTTCGTTTTGCATTCATAAAATAGATAACCAGGTTTTATCTTTTTTAATTTTTCAAGCTATAGTTTGTTGACAGTATTATTCTCAACTTTGCATAATTGCGTAACGACTTATTATCTTTAAGAAAAACATTAACTCGACAAAAAGACTTTCATATTCAATATATAGCGCAAAAAAAATACGAAAATGGTAAAAACAAAATTGTCATTATAATTGGAAATAAGAATGATCTTAAGTTATCATAATTTAGAAATTCGTCAATATTTTGATATATTTTGAAACCGGAATAAAACAGGTAAAATAACCCAATAATTCCAATTAGTTTAGATAAAAAAATATTAACTTTTCGATTTTCTTGATCTATTCCAAAGTACCCGTGAAGAACCGTAAGAAAAATCACTATTGGCGTTAAAATAAATTCTGCAATTATTCCAAAAACGTACAATCCTACAATATATTCAATAATTAAAAGCAATTTAATGTTTTGACTTACAATTTTATAAAAAAATTTATCATCGTCAATGGCATTCGTGCAATGAAACATTACAATTAATCCTGTACCAAAAGTCCAGTAAATGGTGTCTTTAAATAATAACAAGTTCCAGAATTGAATATGGTACAATACAAAAATAAGAAATGTGATATAGATAAGAAGAAATAATATTGAAAATAATATTTTCTTTGCAAACAATGCCTTTATTACGAGAAAAATAGAATTTCTTATTCTTTCTTGAGTTAGAGCCCAAAAAAAATAAAAATAATCAGATAAACAATTAAAGCTATTTCTCTGTTATTAAGTATATTATTGACTTTCAAATTAACGGTTAATGAAGAATTATTTTAGCAGTAAAATGTGTTTAATCCACAAGTTTAGTAAATTTTATTGATAAACAAGCTAAATCATTTAGGATTTATATTCCTACGGTAAGAATTTCCTTGATGTCGGTGGTGAAATGTTTGGAAAGGTGCTCCTGGCGCATCTTGTGTTTGCGGGGGGGATCCTGGGTGGCGATGCGGACCACTTCCTTGTGATACTTGTGATTCAAACCGTCGATGGCCTCCATCAGTTTTGTGTTTGGGATCGGAGTTGAAGAAGAGTGATAGTTGGAACTCGTTTGCATCGACAAATCGGTGAACCATACCCCACCCCCGCTTGAAATAGAGGTGCTGCTTGTAGATCTGTTTCAAACCCATGTTGGCAAACTTCACCAGCTCGAGAGTGGAGTTGGTTGGGAAAGGCAATTTGATCTGTATGGATGGGTAATATTGTGTTTCGTGTTCCTTGAAACGGTTGGTTTCTAGGAAAACGATCATCTTTTGCAGAGCGATCGCTGCTGCCTCAACTTCTCGGCACCCATAGCTGTGAAAGTAGTGATGCGCTCCCGCACCTCATCGAAGGTGCGGAGATCAGTCTCGAAGGTGCGGGTTGTTGCGATGCTCTTTTCTTCTCCACGGGAAGCATCTCGATAGTCGGGATTCCTTTCAAATCCTTTTGAAGATTTAATCCGACGATCGTCATATTTTTCAGTACCCAGGATTCCGGGAGCTGTACAAAATCGATGGCTTTATTGGCAACGATAGCATAAAGTTTTTTTTCGCGTTTCTTCTTCCCACGCCCCCCCAGATATCCTCCACCTTCAACCATTTGAGGGCTTTGATCCTTTCTCATCGGTATCGATCACGTAGCTGCCACCGGTCTCCTTAGGAAACTTCTTCGCGATGCGGTTGGCCAATTTGGAGAGTGCTTTGGTCGGTGCGATACCAATACTGATAGGGATGCCGGTGCCTTTTTCGACCTGTGATTTCATCTGCAACCCATATTGTTGCAGATCCACGTTGATACCATCGAGATTCAGAAAACACTCATCGATGGAATAGATCTCCTGTTGAGGACTGAAGTTGGAAAGTAAGCTCATCACCCGGTGGCTCATGTCACCATATAGCGGAAAGTTGGCAGAGAATACTTTTACATTATTCCTGCGAAAAACAGATTCATATTCAAATGCCGGTGCACCCATCGGGATGCCCAGACTTTTGGCTTCATTGGACCGGGCAATCACGCAGCCATCGTTGTTGGAAAGTACAACGATAGGTTTGCCATTCAGCGAGGGGGGGTTGAAAACCCTCTCGCATGAGGCGTAAAAGTTATTACAATCGATCAGTGCGTACATTAGTGCTTGCGTATTGAATATTTGACAATGCCCCAGATGATCACTCCATGTTCAAAGTTGACCTCGATGTGGGGGGGAAATCCTGGTTCGATGGGATCAGGAAACATTTTCCATCTTTCACTTTGATGCGTTTCAGAGTGAATTCCCCATTGATAAAACAGAGAGCGATTTTGTTTTCCTCCCACTCCAAACTTTTGTCGATGATCAACAGATCCCCCCCCTCGCTGAAATCGTTGCTCATGGAACTGCCGGTCACCCGGGCAAAAAATGTTGACTCCTTTTGATCGATCAGCAGTTCATCCAGGCTGATGTAATCGTGGAAGAAATCTTCCGCCGGCGAGGGAAACCCAGCCTGAATATCTCCGATATAGGGATATTTCTGTTCAGAGCTTTCAGGATGAATGAGTTCAATTTTCTGGGTGTTCAGTTCCTTTTGCATGGAACAAATGTAAGTTATTTACACTGGATGGGAAGAAAGTTTTTCATTAAAAAAAGTATATTGTTTTGGAGGAATTAGCTTAATTATTCTTTTCCTTTTCTTTATTCTGTTTCAAATAGTATAAGTTAGATTTAGTAGAACCTTTTCAAACAAAATGCGGCTGGAACGAAACAAGAAAACAGGACACGGAGCGAAGCGACGTGTGTTTTCTTGTCTGTTTTGTGTTAAATGAGAATGTTTATAATATTTCATATAATCATTTGAGAAAGGTGGTTGAAACGCCGTGAACAGGTTATGCAGCCTTGAGCGGGAACGGAGCAAAGGAAAAACTGCGGAGCATAGCGACGTGTTTTTCCTTGCGGAGTGACAAGGCGCGAGCCGCAGCGAGTGGAGCGAGGGTGGCGGAAGGAGGGAGCCCGAAGCATGA
>JMBX01000172.1_pt1 | contig 17568 bp, 25 predicted proteins | sample 616521 | NCBI WGS metagenome assembly JMBX01 (sample SAMN02727906, study PRJNA239997) | anaerobic digester metagenome | biome: anaerobic digester; isolation source: mesophilic anaerobic digester inoculated with municipal waste water sludge... | place: Germany: Bielefeld University, CeBiTec ...
TTTCAATAAAAAAAATTGGAAAAGTGACGACACTATCACCTTTCCATCTTACAGGTTTTCCTATTTACAGAATCAGGAGTGATTCTTGTGATTCTCTTTCAGAAACGCCTCCAAAGCAGCTGTCATTGAAGGGTAATCGGGCTGGGGAGCCTCGCAATCGAGCCTCAGCCTGAATCTTCTACTGCCTTGGCAGTAGCACTCCCGAAACAACCGATGGCCATATCGCCTTGCTTGAAATCGGGAAAATTCGTCACCAATGATTGTATTCCAAGCGGACTGAAGAAAATGATCATATCATAGTCGAGTTTTCATTTTCATCAAATTCGTTACTTACCGTTCTGTACATCACGCTTTGGTATAATTAATTTTCTTTTGATCAAGAAAAGTGTAACCTCATCGTTATGCTCCTCGGGCACAGGTAACAGAAACTTCTCTTTAGCGTGCTTAGTAAGGGAGTTACTAAGTCCGTCAATCTTTCCGGTTTGACTGAAGAATATTTTTCTTTTCCTGTAAACAATATATTTTTGCAGATAGAGAGCAACTGTCTCAGAAATGCAGAAATATTTCATTGTTTCAGGCATAGATATCTTTAGCTCCTCACATATTGAGAAAAATTTGTCCACGGCCGTTCTGGCAGTGAATACAATTGCCGTAAAATCCAGTATGTTGATACGTTGCTGACGAAACTCCTTCATGGAGACCCTGTCCACTTTAATAAATGGGAAAAAGACATCTCCACGTGAAACTTGTCCGCTATTTCAAAATAGGGGGATTTTTCGGTCGTTGGCTTGGGTTGAGAAATGAGTATTTTCTTTACTTTCCGGGCATTCATACAATGTAATTTCCAGCAATACTAATTATTGATACAACGCCTTTATAGGCCAGCAGGCAGGGCGCAATTTCAGTTCCGCAAAGATACACAAAAAAAATAGAAATACCCGATTTTATTTTTAACAAAAATATTTAATAATTCAAGAACAATGATTATGCGATTGATAAGAAACAGGACAATTATAAAGATTCCTACGAAATATCTGAACTCAGGCAAGAAGACATAGAAGACGGCTGGAAAGAAAAGATGAGCCCAAACAGTTCAATGAGCCGAGAGTACCTCGTAATCCAGCTCTTAATTTCATCTCTCATAAAAAGGTACTGATAAACCTGTACATCAAAAACTTTAGTCCGGTCAACAATGATATTCCGAAAAAAATCCGGCAAAGCTATAAAGATAGCCAGCTGAAGAGAAAGATGATATCCCCCCCTGTCCCATAAAAAAAGTAAAGAGAATAATTGTTATTAGCAGTACAGCCTGCAAAATCATAAATAGCTCACCCCCCCACACCTCAGTGGTAGTCACCTGATTTTTTTTCTTACCGAAGCAGGAATTTTACCCAGGGTTAATAAATTTTTAAAATTACTCATCAGAGCAACCCCTTCTCTGCGGAATACAAAGGCAAAAGTCATAAAGCAGAAAAGAAACAGCAGGAAGATTACGCTGTTCACCCAGTTAGAGAATGGAAATCGACACCTACATTCCCGGCCGATAACTGCTGAAAGCAAATGCGGAAATTTCATCTGTTTTAAAAAAAAGGTGGCTGCTGTCAGTAAGAAGATATTCAAACGGTCGAAATAGATCAGTAATGAATCCGGACTGTCTTGAAGCGTTTCCGCCTTCAGAAAAAAAAGGAACGGAATTCTCGATTGTATCAGCAATAAAATCGGGCACTCTTTATTATTAAATGTTTACATCGTTTCTCCACAAAATTACAACTCTTTTTTTTCTTATATTTGGTAAAAGAGGGGGGGTTCCAGCAAGGAATTTTTTTTCAATCAGGTTGATAGCCATGCCTGGAGTTGACGCCACACTCCAGAGGCCACTGTAATCAGCTCTCATAAACTTCTCATCAATCATCTTCTCAAAAAAAGATAGCAACGGCTGATAGTAATCATTGATATTAAGAAGGACAATGGGATTGTTATACAACCCCCCCAACTGCTTCCATGTAATAATTTCCGCAAGCTCTTCCAGTGTCCCTACTCCCCCCCGGGAAGAGCTATCACGGCATCGGCAGCATGTGCCATAGCCGCTTTTCTCTGATGAATGGTCTCGGTAACAATGGTCTCGGTAAGACTATCATGCCCCCCCATCCGGCATCGATCATAAATTTTGGGATAACCCCCCCTTTTACCTTACCCCCCCATATTTCAATACCGCGTCATTCAGGGCACCCATCAGACCCTGCTTGCCGGCACCATTGATGCAGGTTATACTGTTCTCTGCCAACATTTTTCCCAATTGTGCTGCCGCTTCAAAATAGATTGGGTCTATTTCAGAACTGGAAGCGCAGTAAACAACCACTTCTTTGTTTCTCTTTTTCATTTTACCTCCTTCAAACAAAAGAAAACACGCCAGGCAGGGATCGTTAACGCCAGGCATGGATCATTAACTCAAAGCCAAAAAAATCAAGCCAGGCATGAATAAGTCATTCAAAAACAAGATCAGTCAAGCAAAGCCAAAACCAATCAGGCGAGGCAGGAATAAATCATCTAAAACCCCCCCGGAAATATCCCTGAGCCACGATTTTACAAATTAAACTCTTTCCTGATCTTATCAACGTAGTCAAGCTTCTCCCATGTAAAAGCTCTACTGAAACTATCACCGGCTCGGGCATATAACGTGAATTGAACACCTTTTTCACCACACGAGACTCACGTCCCATATGTCCGTAAGAGGCTGTCTCAAGATAGATTGGGTTACGCAGTTTGAGTCGCTGTTCAATAGCTTTGGGCCTCAAGTCGAACAAGGTTTTTACCTTTTTTTTGCAATCTCTGCATCCGACATTTTAACATTGCTTTTGCCATAGGTATTAACATAAATACTCATTGGTTCTGCAACGCCTATGGCATAAGAAACCTGAATAAGGACCTCAGAAGCAACACCGGCAGCTACCATATTTTTGGCTATATGCCGTGCCGCGTATGCTGCTGAACGATCCACCTTAGAGGGGGTCTTTTCCCGAAAATGCTCCACCACCGTGAGGTGCTTTTCCGCCATAGGTATCTACAATTATCTTGCGGCCGGTCAACCCGGTATCGCCATGTGGCCCGCCAATAACAAATTTCCCCCCCGTAGGATTCACATGATAGGTTATATTTCCATCGAAAAGTTTTTGTATATCTTTCCTTCCTCTGTACTGAGCCTGAACACGTGGAATCAGTATTGTCTTCACATCTGACTTGATACGGCTCTGCATCTTTCTGTCAGCCTCAAGGGCATCTTCTTTCGTGTTACCCCTTGGCTTCTCAAACTCATCATGCTGTGTAGAAATCACTATAGTATCGATACGTTGAGGCACACCGTCTTCATTGTACTCCACAGTGACCTGTGACTTTGCATCGGGACGAAGATAAGGCATAAGTTCAGGTTCATTTTCCTAATATTCGACAGTTCCTGCAGCAAGGCATGACTTAAATCGAGCGGCAGTGGCATATAATTCTGGGTCTCATTGGTAGCATAACCGAACATCATTCCCTGGTCGCCGGCTCCCTGGTCCATGGGGTCCGACTTTTGATCAACACCACGGTTGATATCATCTGATTGTTCGTGAATACTTGAAAAAACACCGCAAGAAAGAGCTTCGAAGCGATATTCACTTTTCGTATACCCAATATTGGCTATTACCTGTCGCGCCACTTCTGCTACATCTACATATGCACGGGATTTTACTTCTCCTGCCAGTACCACCTGACCAGTGGTTACAAGAGTTTCGCAAGCTACTTTTGAGTTATGGTCATATGCCAGAAACTCATCAAGCAAAGCATCCGATATTTGATCGGCTACTTTATCGGGGGGGTGCCCTTCGGACACCGATTCGGAGGTAAATAAATAGTTCATTTATAATTGTAAATTTGATGAACTGTAGCAAATAAGAGAAAGGGAAATGCGGTAAAGCGTTTAGCATTTTTTTCTGTGGTTGCAAGCAGTTCAAATCTTTCCACATTGTTTTATCGGCTGCAAAGTTAGTAATAATATAAACAGATAGTCCCGACTAAAAGTTAAAATGTGTTATTATTGACCCTTCATCATTAAATCATTTCAGTGAATATTTATTTTAATACTTAACATACGAAACTTGAATTATTTAGGCCTATGGCAATCTAAAAGAATTAATACTAGCAAATGACTTGTTATAAAGACTTGACCCAACACACTTGAGCCGACACAAAAAAAACAGACAAAATAATAATCTGAATATATGTTTCTTAAGTAAATTTCACAGGGCTAATAAATGTGCTCTGCAGGTTTTAATATTTCAACTCAGGCTCTCAGTATAATTGATATGCAAATAGCGTGACTTTGGTGATTAAATGCTAAAGAACCATTTTATTTTCAATTCTTGTTCCAGGTTCACATCTTCAGTCAGGTGGATGGTGTGGAATCCCATAGCTTTTGCAGCCTTCACATTTTCGATGTTGTCATCAATAAATAACGATTCGGAAGGTTTGATGGAATATCGGTCCAGTAAAATCTGATACAGTTTTTTTTATCGGGTTTAACCAGTTTTTCTTCTCCCGAGACAACCATTCCATCCATATCGCGGAAGAAATCGTAACGCTCCATAGCTATCGGAAGGGTTTCGGCCGACCAGTTGGTAAGTCCGTAGATCTTGTATTTCTCTTTTAGAGGTTTAATCAGCCTAATATTTTCTTCGAACGTACCTCCTAACATCTCCCCCCCAGCGGCCGTAAAACATGGCTATCTCCTCTTTATACCGGGGGAAACTCCTGTTGTTTCATAGCTGTAGCTTCTGCCAGAGGCCTGCCTGCATCCTGCAGTACATTCCAATCCGGCTTACAAACATTATCAAGGAAATAATTCATCTCTTCCTCTTTATTAAAAACTTTTCTGTAAAGATATGCAGGATTCCAGTCTATCAGCACACCGCCAAAATCGAAGATAATATTTTTCAGTTGCAGCATAATAATATTTTGATGCCCAAAATACAAAAAAAACAGCCGCATTCACCTCCATTTATGTTAAGGAGTGTCCAAAACAACACTATTTATTGTTAAATAAAAGATACAAGTTCAATTTATTTGCCTGATTTTCCTTACTTTCGCATGTGTAAATCGAAAGTCTAAAGAGATATCTTTAAAGTGATGTACAAAAAAAATCGCGTTACTCATATTTATATCATCCCTGCTGGCATCTTGCGTAGCACGAAAAATAAACGTCTCTTACCCTAAGGCTGACACTCCATTGCAGAAGCATATTCTAGGCTATGGCATGAAGTATCTGAACAGGCCATACAGGTACGCCGGAAAAGGTCCCAACGCGTTCGATTGTGCAGGCTTTACATCTTTTGTCTTTCGTGAATTCGGATACAGCCTTAGCCCGAGTTCATCCGGCCAGTACAGGCAGTTTCCCGGAATAGATGACAGAAAAGAATTACGGCCGGGCGACCTGGTGTTCTTCGAGGGTCGTTCTCATAACGGCAACGTGGGACATGTAGGGATTGTAAAAGATGTGCTTGGCAAAGGGCACTTCACATTTCTTCATGCATCCACCAACAACGGGGGGGTTATAATATCAAGGTCGACCGAGCCATATTATGCTTCCCGCTATATTCGCGGAGGAAGGGTTCTGAATGAGAACCCGGTTTATACTGAACAACAAAATCAGTCTAAAAAGAAGAAAAGCATAGTATTTAATCCAGCAGCATCAAATGAAGGGCCAGAAATACAGAATGCTCAGTCAGCATTATCAGGTAAAGCGGGAGAGCCAGCTGAAACAGTTTTTGATGATATACATATGTCAGGCCAAAACAATAGCAGCAATAATCACGTAACTCTTTTACAGGCCAATACGCATGAAAATTCCTCTCCCGGGAGGAGCCAATCTGACAGCAGAAGAGATGGCCCTGAAAGTGGCACTGTTTTTAAAGCTGATATCTGTGTCGCCCTTAGAGAAGACTCAGTGATAGTTCCCAAGCCTGCAGTAATTAAAATAGGCGAGGACGGTCCCCCTAAAGCACACCGTTAAAATGGGCGAAACGCTCTATTCAATATCACGACAATTCAATTGCTCCATAGAACAACTAAAGTCCTGGAATCCACATTTAGGCCCCATATTGATGGCAGGAGACACTTTGACTATTCTGTCTGATTAAGAGTTGATTACTTCGAGAGTCTTAAAATCGGGGGGGTCCGTTGTTTAATAATGGAAAACTTTAAATGATGTTGTTTCCCATCTTTTACTTATTTTTGTATGCTGAAACCATTATGGTCCTGTTAAAAAAACCAAACAAAATAATATATTATATTATATTGTAATTGTGCCGGTTGCAGTCGAAATAAGAGTAAATGAACTTGAATTCAGCCTAAATGCTGAATTATAGAAATGGATTTACATTGACTTGTAAAACGCTGAATTCTAGTGGCACTTATAAGCTCAATCTGCTCAATTATTGCCGATCTTTTTATTATCGGAGACTAGTGTGTTGAAATATAAAATTAAAACAATATGATTACTGCAGAACAACTGAAAGATTTGTTGGAGCGCGAGAAAGCGCTGAGGGGGGGTATCTTTGACGTAGATGCAAGAAGCATCCGGCTTGAAGAGGAAGAGCTGCGTACCCAGTCACCCGATTTCTGGAGCGACACCAAAGCGGCAGAAGCACAGATGAAAGTGGTAAGGGAACTAAAATTCTGGCTTAATGCCTACAACGAGGTAAAGGCTGCTGTGGATGAGCTGCAGCTTGCTTATGACTTTATGAAGGAAGGTGTTGTATCTGAGGAGGAGGCAGACGTCATTTATGCAAAAGCCCTCAAAATAATTGAGGACCTGGAACTTAAAAACATGCTTCGGCGTGAAGAGGATCAGCTTGGCGCCGTTTTAAAGGTCAATGCCGGTGCTGGCGGGACAGAGAGCCAGGACTGGGCCTCCATGCTTTTCCGAATGTACCAGCGATGGTGTGAGGACAAAAATTATAAGACCACTGTAACCAACTGGCAGGATGGCGATGATGCAGGTATCAAGACCGCAACCCTGCAGGTGGAGGGCGATCTGCCTATGGCTTCCTGAAAAGTGAAAACGGTGTTCACAGACTCGTGCGTGTATCCCCTTATAATGCACAGGGTAAACGTATGACATCCTTTGCTTCGGTATTCGTTGTTCCTCTGGTTGACGATACTATAGAGATAGAAGTAAATCCGGCGAACTTAAGCTGGGACACCTTCCGCTCTTCGGGAGCAGGAGGACAGAATGTGAACAAGGTGGAGACCGGTGTCAGGTTGCATTATCTATACAAAGACCCCGATACAGGTGAAGAGCAGGAGATAGTGATTGAGAATACCGAGAGCCGTTCGCAGATGGGCAACCGTGAAAACGCTATGCGACTGCTTAAGTCACAGCTTTACGAGATGGAACTTGAAAAGCGCCGCTCAGCTCAAGCTGCCATTGAGGCGGGCAAAAAGAAAATAGAATGGGGATCACAGATTCGCAGTTATGTCTTTGATGACAGGCGAGTGAAAGACCACCGTACCAACTACCAGACATCAGACGTAAATGGGGGTGATGGATGGCGACCTGGATGAATTCATCAAAGCCTATTTAATGGAATATGGAGGCAGCCTGTAACTGCCTCTTCCAAAAGGCCGACAAAAATTGAATATCCAGAGCGCGATGCAATTGAGAACTGGTAGATGCAATTGAGAACTGGTAACTGTTTGCAAATTTGTTTTCACCCGGAAGATAGTGTTAACGGGTGGAGTCCGCCGATACAGATAATCCGAAAAGGGCATAATCATATTTTACCGGATCGTCAGGATCAAGCAACCTCAGGTTTTCGGTAAGCTCAATTGCTGTTTTCCAATCAGTCTGTTTACGGGTAATCAGCCCCCCCAAGCTCCGTGCGGTTCTGTCGACATGCAAATCAACGGGGGGGCAAATAAGCTCACTCTGCGGAATCCTTTTCCAAAGGCCAAAATCCACACCGTTACTATCGGTTCGCACCATCCACCGCAGGAACATATTCAACCGCTTGCAGGCAGAGTTGCGGGCAGGAGTTGCCACATGCTTCCTGGTACGTGCAGGTGCGTCAGGATGATTGAAAAACGCTTGTTCAAAACTGATGAGTGATTTTTCAATAGAGATGAACATTCCTCCGTTAAGAAATGCATCTTCAAGACTGTCATAAATGGTATAATGATGATGTAAGAAACTTACAAAGTAAAGCAGATCGGTATCGTTAAAGGTGCGATGTTTAAACCAAGCAGATTTTCAGATCCCGGTCGCTGTGTTCCATAATAAACCGGTAGGGTTCGTTTCCAAACCTCTCAACAAGCTCTTTACATTTTGAAATAATCGTTTTTCTCTGTCCCCCACGCAAGTGTTGCAGCAAAGAAGCCAATTATTTCGCGGTCTTTTTTTGCAGAAAATAAGTGGGGGGGAATTGAAATAGGATCATTTTCTATAAATGAGACTTGATTATACTGATTGGATTTCTCGTCAAGGAATTTTTTTCAAATTAAACATTATGAGATAAAATTATTCGATGCAAAAAATAGCTCTATTTCTTAAAAACCTTACATTTGCAATAACAATTTATTTTTTGAATTTGTATCTGTTTTTAATGAGACCTAACATATACACTGTAATACCCAGCCTGAAGAACCTTTTCCTTTTCTTCATCTCTCTATTCCCGTACACTGTTTCAGGGCAGATAAGCTATGGAGGGATGCCACTTCCATTCCATGCTGATGCTGGCGCACGCGCTATTGCTCCGGCAACGGATTTTTCATTGAGATGCCCTCTTTTGATACGCAGGCAGCATTAAGGCGCTCAGAACAGGATCGGTCTAAATTCAAAAGCCTTGAGTTTGCTCATAAATTTCACGTACACCTTAGACCCGACAATTCAGGTATCATTTTCTCTGCTGGAGGCATGAAAGTGTGGCGTGTCGGCATCCGCTCGAAAGGAGCTTACTCCCTGAATATATTTTTCTCTAAATTCAAGCTTCCAGCTGGAGCAAAAGTGTTTATCTATAACTCAGGTCAGACAGAAGTACTGGGATCTTATACCGAGAAAAACAACACAGAATTAAACATGCTCCCTGTTCAACCCCCCCTTGGAGGAGATGAGTTAATTGTGGAGTATCAGGAGCCGCAGGATGCAACATTCAGCGGAGAGATTGAGATAGGTGAGGTAAATCACGATTTTATGGGTATTTTCAGGGCTACAGAACCAAGGGACCCGGAACAGAGCTGTCATCCCAATTTAGTATGTTACCCGGAGAATATTCAGCCTGGCAGCGGCATTGTTGCGCTTATTATTAACGGAACGACCTACTGCACCGGTTCTCTTATAAACAATACATCTGATGAGTTAATACCATATTTAATAACTGCCACCCACTGCCTTAACAAAGACTATAATGCATCATTCCTTGCAAACAGAAAATATGATCTCGTTGCTGGCAGCATTGTCGCCTTTTCAATTATAACTCACCTGTCTGCTCCACTGATATCCGGGGCCCTCTGCAAATGACAATGGCTTCGGCCGATTCGGTACTTATCAGTGAACGGCACGATATCTCACTTTTGAAACTGAAACAAGCCCCCCCAAAAGAGTACCAGCCATACTACCTGGGATGGAATACAAACACTGCTCCTTCTGCACCCTTTCATGGATTGCATCATCCTAACGGGGGTATAAAGAAAGTTGCTATCGGAACAAGGTCTCTGAGCATCGGATCATTTGATGATCCTAAATACAATATGGAACCTAACTCTTTTTGGGTGATTAATGAATGGGATACAGGCTCAACCGAAGGTGGCTCGTCAGGATCTCCGCTGCTGGACAGAGATAAAAGAATTGTCGGCACACTCACAGGAGGTGTCTCTCAGTGTTCATCACCACGTGGCCCCCCCGATATATATGCCTCTCTTTACAGATTCTGGAATGTTCAGGGATCGCTTAATAATCCAAACCCTATCAGTTATTACCTTGACCCGGTAAATTCGCAAGCAACGCAAATGGATGGGTATAATCCAAACGCCAACAGTCCGCTCACAAGGAGCCATAACTTTATTGATGATGAAAAAAAATATTGCAGTCCTATTTTCAGTCCATCCCTATGTTTGCTACAAACAACACATACGGGTACAGTGAGTTTGCAGAAGAGTTTTCTGCAAAAGCCGATACCCGGCTCCAAGGTGTGTTTATATCATCTCCGGCAACAGACAAATCCTGAACATGAACATTCGTATAAGGGTCTACTCAGGCGAAAACGGCCCTGAAAGGCTGCTATATGAACAGCCTTTTAATTACGGTTTCATGTTTTCAGTAATTCAGGTTTCCCGGTTGCACCACGCGATATGAGGCACAGTGTGGAAAACTACATAAAATTCATCAATCCTGTAACCGTCTCTGGCAGATTTTATATCTCCTACTATGAAACAAAAGGAATAGCTGACGGCTTCTCAGCCTTCAACATTGAACCCAGAAAAATTGGTTCCGGAATGATCTGCACTTCCTGGATGAGAAACAGTATGGGTTGGGTAAGATCGTCAGAAAACATTGAAAATCCAGTTAATACCTCATTCATGATTATTCCCTATACATCAGGGAAGGAATCCGTAGCTGTTACACCTGAGAAGGAAGAGCCGATACTTACAGCATATCATTCAAGGGAGGTGAAGAGGATATTCATAGAATCGAACTACGACATAATTGAATGGGAAATATATTACTCTTCGGGACAGAAATCTATCATGAAAAGGCAGATCTAAGTATAAACAGAGTCTCCTATTCATCGGGACACCTGCCCGGAGGAGTCTATATTGTAAAGGTAAAACTATTGATGGTATAACAAGATCGAGAAAAGTACTGGTTATGTAACAAGACCGGACTAATTATACCGGCTCACTTCGGCAGTGGTTGCTTTTTCACCCTCTTCCGGTGCTTCTTCCTGCCCCCCCTCTTCAGCCACTCTGTCCATTAGTTGATTAATGCGATCTTCATCATCAATAACCACTTGTACCGCCTCGCCATTCTCATCTGAACCCTTTACCAGGTTATCAGCGGAGAGGCTGCAATCCTTTTTACCGATCTGCTCTTTCAAGTAATTTGATATAACACTGCTTCCCTCTCCTGAATCCTCTGCACGCGAATATTCTTGTTTTCCCACTTCTGGCTTTACTTCAGGAACTGGCACCACTTTTTTTTACCCACTATCAACTGGTCTCCAATTCCTATTCTTGTTGAGCTCAGCCCGTTCCAAAACTGAATTTGAGACACTTTCACACCATTACGCTGTGCAATTTTTCCAAGTGTATCTCCTTTTCTTACCCGATAATATAGATTCTCCGTGCGTGTAACGCCGGCAGAGGCTTCTGATGCCTCTGTGGATACCTGTTCTGCATTTTCGGTTTTGGATATTTCCTCTGCCCGTTTGCCCACTATCAGCTGTTTTCCAATACTCAGTCTGTCTGATTTAAGCCCGTTCCATGATTTAAGCTGTGCCAGGGTAATGCCGTTTCTCCCGGCAATGGCAGAAAGGTTGTCCCCCTTTTTCACACGGTAGTAAATGTTTGCCGTATTTCCCGACCCTGAAGATACCGATCCGTTCAGATAGTTTTCGGTGTTGACTCTGTGAGTAAGAAATCTTCCTCTTTCAAAATTTACTATCGAGTCATTTTATCGATATAAGAATACATTTTTCAGTGGGAAGCACCAAAGCATATGGTTTGAAGTTACCGGGAATAATATCTTTCTTGAACTGCGGGTTAAGCCTTCTCAACTCGCTTACGGGCAGATCAAGCACCCCTGCAATCTGCTCGAAATGGATCCGCTCATTTACCTGAATCGTATCCAATGCAGTGTTTGCACCTGAAAGGTGTACCGGGCAGATGTTATGGTCTGCATAATAATTCATAATGTAATTGGCTGCAATAAAGGCAGGAACATACCCTCTTGTCTCTCGTGGCAAAAGGTAATATATTTCCCAATAATCATGTTTTCCACCACTTCGGGCTATAGCTTTATTCACACTGCCCGGTCCGCAGTTGTATGCTGCGATGACCAGGTTCCAGTCCCCCCCATAAATAGCGTACAGATCCTTCAGATATTGTACTGCAGCCTCAGTGGCCTTGTAAGGATCCCTCCTCTCATCGACCAGGCTGTTTACTTCCAACCCATATCCTTTACCGGTACGAAGCATAAACTGCCACAGCCCTGTAGCACCGGCACGTGATACAGCAACCGGATTCAGTGCCGACTCAATGACCGGCAGGTATTTCAGTTCCAGAGGCAGGCCATGCCTGTCCAAAGCCTGTTCAAACATAGGAAAATAGTAGTCCCCCCCCAGGGCAAGCATATATGCCACTTGCTCCCTTTTCCGGATGGCATACATCTCGATATAGTTTTTCACCACGCTGTTGAACGAGACCTCCATCACCGTCGGCAACTGGTAAAGCCTTTTTATAAAAACAGTATCGTGAAAAGTAACATTCTCCCCCCCACGTTTACAATCAACATTTGCTTTGAGAGATCGAGCTGCCAGTTGTGCAGCAGGTCACTAAGCTTTTCAGTCATACTTTCGGGATAAACAATCTCGTTGTCTTTTATTTCCCTGGAGGTTGCATGGCCGTTTTCCTGAGCTGTCAGTGCAGCACTAATCAACAAACATATCAGTGTAACTAATAAATTTTTCTTCATAAGATAAGATTACCACTCCTTAAAATATGGAGTTGACATTTAAATAGTTAGAAATTAAAACTCCACTGCACTCCCAATGATGAGCTTCCATTATAACCGTACCTCTCGTCTTTAACCATCACCGGTGCCACACGCATTGACAAATCGGGGGGGCTTATGTCGAAATCAAACAACTGGGCATCTACATATGCATCCACAATAGCTATCAGATACAAGGCAAATGTTCCAATAATACTAAAATCTCTGTAATAGCGATAATAGTCCTTACGCTGTTTCAAAACATCAGTAAACCAACGTATATCTGTAGTTGCAGGATCCTGGCCATATGGCAGCATGTTATGCCAACGGTTGGTATCAGGGTTATCATCCATGATATCCTGATATGCTCCCAGGTAATCACGGTAATACCCATTGTTCCAGGTGATAGCATACGTAAATCCGACAAAGCTCCGTACAAAATTGGCAATTTCCAGTACTTCCTGTTATATATCTGTCCTAATCCGGGGAACAATGCCGAGAAGATAACTGCTTTTCGCGGTGTTGGCTTAAACCGGTATGAAGGTGTGAAAAAAAGAGTCACTGGTGGAGCCATCAATCAAGAAGCTATCTCTAAACTTAATGGTATCTTCCTTAACATGCACAGCTGAATCTTTGGTAATTATGCTTGCCGTAACCACTGTTTGCTGCGGCACATTAAGAGTGGATGTGTCAGAAGGCCGGATAGCCTTCACTGAATCCTCAATAATAACTTGAGCCGAATCCTGTCGCTGTTGCAGTAAATTAATCTGCGAATAGGCTTTGACATAACAAAAAAACAGAGAACAGGCATACAAGAACAGGGGGGGCAAGCTTCATCATCGGCCTATTTTTCATTTTATCAAACATCACTATAATACGCTCCAGATCTTCTGGCGACTCAAATGGAATAGTGATCTTCCCTTTTCCCCCCCGTTTGTTGAGGGTGAACTGCACATCGGTTTTAAAATAGGAGGAAAGGTGCTGTTTAAAGCGTCAAAATCGTCAGGTAGCATCTGTTTTACCGCAGGTTTCCTTTTTTTGTGACTTGCTGCCACCTGAAGAGATCGACTTAGGAATGGGTTCCCCCCCGTCACTGAATTCCCTCACAATTGTTTCCACTTTCCGTACCGATAACTCCTCATCGAGAATCAGATTGTAAAGCGAGAGCTGTGCCACAGGATCGTTCATTGTAACTAGTGCACGGGCATGCCCCCCATATCAATCTTCTTGTTTTTACCCCCCCATTTGCACTTCGGCAGGAAGCTTCAAAAGTCGCAGATAATTGGCAACAGTAGCCCTTTTTTTTACCCACTCTCTCGCTCAGTTGCTCCTGTGTAAGAGACATTGTGTCTATAAGAGTTTGATAAGCAAGTGCAATCTCAATTGAGTTAAGGTCTTCACGCTGAATATTCTCAATCAGCGCCATTTCCATTATATCATCATCATCAACCGTTTTTATATAGGCCGGTATTGTTGACAACCCTGCCAGCTGTGAAGCGCGGTAGCGACGCTCTCCGGCAATAATCTGATATTCGTCTTCATCCAGTTTTCTTAAAGTAACGGGTTGAATAACGCCAATGGATTTTATGGAAGCCGATAACTCTATCAATGCGTCCTCATCGAACACCCGGCGTGGTTGATCGGGATTGGGAATAATCTTACCCAACTCCACCTCACTGATAGAAGAAGAGCCCTTTGTCTCACCATCGTTAAAAGTGATCAAAGCATCCAATCCTCTTCCTAATGCATTCTTTTTCGCCATAATATATACCCTGATAATTTTCCGGTCTATGCTTTTCTAAATCGATAATTCAAATAACAAACATAAAAACCAAAGTGCACAAAGTTATGATTTTTTTCGATTAGCTCCTGGGCAAGTTGCATATGATTGACAGCTCCCCTTGATCCTGCATCATACATCAAAGCCGGTATAGCATGGCTCTGCGACTCGCTTAGTGTAATGTTGCGTTGAATAACGGTAGTGAAAACCAACTCTTTAAAGTGATGCTTAACCTCTTCATAAATCTGGTTATGAAGTCGAAGACGCGAATCATACATAGTTAGAACAAAGCCTTCTATCTCGAGCTTGGTATTTAGTTTTGACTTAATGATCTTTATCGTATTCAACAGTTTGCTTAACCCTTCAAGTGCGAAGTATTCACATTGAACAGGTATCAGAACAGAATCGGCTGCTGTAAGTGCATTCACGGTAATTATGCCCAACGAGGGAGAACAATCGATCAATATAAAATCGTAGTCGTTGTTAAGAGGGAGCAACAGGTCTCGAAGTTTTTTTCTCTCTGTTATCCATCTGCACCATCTCCAGTTCTGCTCCCACCAGATTTATATGTGATGAGATGATATCGATGTTTTCAAAGGGGGGTTTGTTGCACAGCCTCCCTTGAAGAACATTTGCCGATCAATCCCTCATAAATGGTGTCGGTGGTTTTTTTTAATATCAATACCTAAACCTGAAGAGGCGTTTGCCTGAGGATCGGCATCAACTACCAGGACTTTTTTTCTCCAAAGCAGCAAGCGAAGCTGCAAGATTAATCGTAGTAGTGGTTTTCCCCCCCACCCCCCCTCCCTTTTGATTCGCCAAAGCAATAACTCTACCCATAATTTTCAATTTACAGCTGGCATCATTTTTTTTCAATGTGGCTTATATAAACAAATACACAATCTGCTCATTACTTAATGAAAACAATCCAGTTTAAACAGCAAAATAAATAATAAATCGGTAAATAATGTGTTAATTATTTAAAACGTTGATCTTTTGTTGATAAATTGAAATAATCAGGGGTAAAAGAACACTTTTAAAATATAATATCTGTGTTCTTCTCATTTTTCTTCAGCTGATTATTCTTCTGATAAAAAAATATTTTTCACCGAAAGCTGGTTTTAACTCATTAAACCAGGTAGCTTTTTTTATCATACGCGGCGAAAAAAGGAATATCCACTAAGTCGGGATTACGACACTGAAGGAACCTAAGTACAAACACTTTTCCCCTCTTACCTCTGTAATACCCATAATCTGAATTTACCCGGGTCGGCACTCATGCTTGGGCCGCGTACAGTACGGCAAACACCGCTAACACTACGATAAGCTTTACGGAATATATTCCACGCTTTTCCAGTGAAACTTCGAAAAATGCTTTTGAGCCAGTATCACGCGCTATGAACATATAATAGGGAATCATGCCCTGCGCCACCTGCTCTTTCCACATGTCGCCCCCCCATATAACGTGATCATCGTTAATATGACGTAAGAGCGGCGATTGTGTCCTTATCTGTGCACCTGTATTCTGTATCCTTTCCACAGCCTGCTTCACAGCATCGGTAGAAAGTTCTGCCGGATGATTGAAATGAGCCTGAAAAGCAAGATGTTTGCCAGCTTTTTTTTACTTTTTCGAAAAGACGTAACAAATCGTCTGCATCCTTGTCCGTCAGAAACCGATAGGGCCAATAGGACAGCGTCTTTGAACCTATACGGATATTCCGTATATGTGAAAATTCTTTTGTCAGCAGTGGTTCAATATATGCAGAAATAATGTTTGCCTTTGCAGTAAGCGGATCACCACCTGTAAAAAGCACATCGGTAACCTTAGTGTGTGTAAGAAGATATTTGTGAAGAAGACCGGCCTCTTTCATTGCAAACTTCAATTCATTCATCCCGATGAACTGCGGCCAGCGGAAACAAAATGTGCAATATGCATGGCATGTTTGACCCTGGCTAGGAAAAAAGAGCACTGTCTCGCGATATTTGTGCTGAATACCGTGCAACCTGATACCATCTAAAGCAGGAACGTTGTAACTTTGTCCGGCAGGATTGGGATTAAGCTCCATGCGAATTTCGTTAACTTTATTTTTAATCCCGGTTCATCATCTGCATAAAGCAGTTTTTTTAACCTGCGAGTAATGATTTTTCGAAAGCATCTCTTTTCTTGGGAAAGTAAGGGTGAAGATAGGATCTTCCGGCACATTATTCCAGTTTATCAACTGCTCCACAACATAGTTATTAGATTTAAAAGGCAGCACTTGGCCTACAACTTCGATAGCCTCCTTTTCATCTTTGCTTAATGAACTTAATTGTGGTATATCTGTATAATTCCGCAAGATATAATTTCTATATTTGATTGTTTCCATATTTTTAAACGTTACCATAATGGGTGAACTTCAGAAAAATTAAAGTCACGTAGCACCATGGGATAAGAAGTAATTATTGTAGTTCGGAAATCAAAAATAAAACAAAAGCATCAAAAAGACAACTCAATTAACGCATTTTTTTTGCTTTTTTTTATAAGCCAAAAAAACAGTTTGATATTGTTTTTCATCCTTTACAAGAAAAGATTTTCTCAATAATACCACTATTTATAAATATAATGATTACTTTTGCAGTCCGATGAAAATGTTATTTAAACATACACACTTCCGTAAAGCAACAGACTTAGTCCGACGATGCTTTTAAATTATACAGGCAATATCTTGTCTGTATCCTCTCCTTTTATCTTTTTTTTCGCCAAAAGGTTACTTGTAACAACAAATATCAACTTATTTTATTATTATAATTATTGTTTTAGGATGAATGTAGAAATTCATATAGCAAACAGCAACTTCATAGGTTATGCGCAGGAGATTTGCGATTTAATTTATGAATCGGCACAAGCTCGGGGGGGTACAGGCATTGCAAAACGCAGTGCAGAATATGTTGCTGAAAAGATTGAAGCAGGCAAGGCAGTAATCGCCCTCGATGGCGATAAACTGGTGGGATTCTCATACATTGAGACGTTTAGCCACAAACGGTTTGTGGCAAATTCGGGGGGGTTGGTGGT
>JMBX01000173.1_pt1 | contig 17531 bp, 33 predicted proteins | sample 616521 | NCBI WGS metagenome assembly JMBX01 (sample SAMN02727906, study PRJNA239997) | anaerobic digester metagenome | biome: anaerobic digester; isolation source: mesophilic anaerobic digester inoculated with municipal waste water sludge... | place: Germany: Bielefeld University, CeBiTec ...
AGAAATCAAGGTGACTTTTGCATTCCTAGGTGTCTTTCCCGTACTCTTAGCAGCCCCTTGCCGTAAACTATCTCCCCGAAAAAGTCCCCGCCCACTATAATTTTGCCGGAGAGGTAACAAGGTATGGGAGCAAGTGGGAGGTTTTCATCCTCCCATTAATAACTTTGTTGATTGCCCCTTTTGTAATTTGGGCGCTCAAGTCCACAAGCAAAACAGGCCAAAGAAGGCGGGACTGAGGCCAAGGAAATTATTGTCGCGGGTTATATACTTCTGGTTACCTTCAACCTGCTCAGCATCTTTTTCCTTTACACCGCCTGCAAGCGGGTGGAAAACCTCAGCACTGAAGTTGACTATTTTAAACTGCTTTTTTCCATGCTTGGTGCCTTTTTTTCTCGTGATGGGCGGCGTCATGCCCAAATTAAAGCGCAACAGTATTATTGGCCTAAGAACGAAATGGAGTTTAAGCAGTGACGAAGCCTGGGCAAAAAGCCAAAGGTTCGCAGGGGGGGCCGTTACCGCCATCTCCGGTATCTTGCTGCTGTTGGGCAATATCTTTATCTTCCGCCAAACTCAAGCGGTGGTCTTTTCCGCCGCCGTGATTGTCCTAAACCTCATAATCTCGGCAGCATACACCTCTAAGGCGGCAAAAATTAAAGACCGCTAGCATGCGGAAAAACGGAAGATTGTTTTATGCCGGTAGATTTCGCCGGGATCAAGCCGCGCACTGGGGGGGAAAGAACTGTGATTGGGTGCATCGGGAAAATACTGCGTTTCTAAGCAGAAACCGCTGTGTTTACCGTAAGGCCGCCCGCTTTTTCCCTTGAAATCACCCGCAAGGTTATTGCCGGTATAAAACTGCAGGCCCGGTTTGGTGGTCAAAACTTGCAGGACTCGACCCGAGCGCGGATCGTATACTTTAGCGGCCGGGGCCAATTTTCCATCTTTGTTATTTAAAACATAATTGTGATCATAACCGCCAATATCCAGCTCGGAAATGCGAGCACCTATGGCGCGGCTGACGGTAAAATCCAAAGCAGTCCCCCCCGTACGGGCACAATTTCACCCGTGGGAATCAAATCCTGATCAACCGCGGTATACCCGTCCGCATCGATCATGATTTCATGCGCCAGGACATTCCCCCCCGATCCTTCACCGCTTAAGTTAAAATAGCTGTGGTTCGTTAAATTGACGATGGTTGGCTTGTCAGTAACCGCCTCATACTCCACTGACAACTCATTGCGGTCGTTCAAACGGTATCTTGCCGCGGCACGCAAGTTGCCGGGGGGGTACCCTTCTTCCCCCGTCCACAGATAGATAAGATAGTTTTAGGCCCACCCAGTCCGGGCCCATATCCTGCTCGGCCCGCCACACCACGTGGCCGAAATGCCGCGTTCCCCATGCAGATGATTGCGGCCCGCATTCAAGCTGAGCCGATATTCCACCCCCCCATCCAATGTGAACCGGCCCCCCGGGCAATCCTGTTCGCGTAGCGGCCCGCGATCACCCCCCCGAAATTGGGATGACGTTCCAAATACGGGCTTAGGCTGTCAAACCCAAGCACCACATCATCAATGCCGCCATGCTTATCCGCCACCTTCAGGGCGGTAATAATTCCGCCTAAGTTAATGATTTGCACAACCATCCCCCCCTCGGCATTAACCAAGGTATACCGGTTAACTTCTTCTCCGGCGGGTGTTCTGCCAAACAATTCTTGCGTGATTTTCACCCCCCCGCACTCCCCCCCATTGTTTTAGTCCTTACATGAGATGTTCGATAACAAGTTCGTCCCCCCCGAGTTCGTATTCTTTACCATAGACCTAATCATCGCCGGCATACCGGAAGTGAGCCTAAATCGGCTGCGGCCTGTTTCCACTTGGACGTGAATGCCGCTGCCGCGATAAGTGATTTGAAAACCATAACCGGTCCAGCCCCCGCGGAAGTTTGGGATTAAAATCAATTCTATCTTCGTACAGGCGTAAACCGCCGAACCCATAGACAACCGCCATGTAACTGCCGCCCAAGTTGGCCGTGTGCAGCCCATCCTTGGTGTTGCCGTGCGTGTTGAGCAGATCAAGTTTAGCCGAATCGCCGAAATAATAAGCCGCCTTTTCATCAAATCCCAGCTGTGAAGCGACGATGCTGAACACACAGGCGGAAAGGGATGAATCGTGAGTGGTGATTTTTCGTAATACTGAAAAGAGCGCCGCATAATTTCGGTATCCAAGCATCGCCAAACAAGAAATAGGCCAGCACCGTATCTGCCTGTTTGCACACTTGGTACCGGTACAAATAGAGAGGATGGTAATGCAGCAGTAGCGGGAAGTCGCCTGCCGGAGTATTGGCCAGATCCCAAACGGGTTTTGTAAGAACGCCTCATCCTGCGCATGAATACCTAATTCTTCATCATAGGGTACGTACATACCTGCAGCAGCTTGCTCAAAAGCCGCGACTTCTTGCTCCGTCAAACCAATTTTTTTTAGCTAATCTTTCTTCGCGCCCCCCCGCTTCTTTAAGCCGCCGATACAGCCGCACCGCCCACAGTAGATTGTAGCGAGCCGCTAAATTAGTATAGAAATTATCATTAACGATGCAGGTGTATTCATCGGGGGGGCCGCTCACGGCATAAATGTGGAATTTTCCCTCTTTGTAATGCCCCCGCATCGAGCCAGAGGCGGGCCGTTTCAATTACCATTTCGGCACCTTTTTCCACTATAAATTCAAAATCGCCGCTGGCGAAATAGTAAAGCAGCACCGAGAGGGCAATAGCCCCGTTAATATGGTATTGGGCGGAGCCCGAGGGAAAATAGCCGGAACATTCGCTGCCCATAATGGTCCGCCAGGGGTACAGGGCACCCCCCCGGGAATGGCCCATAATCTTAGCGTGTTCTCGCGCCGAATCTAAAATGCGGTAGCGGTAACTCAACAGGTTTTCGCTATGCTCGGGAAGTTGAGAATGAAAAGGGCTGGATGTAGATCTCGGTATCCCAAAAGAAATGCCCTTCATAACCTTCCCCCCCGCTCAACCCCCCCTTGGCAGAAACGCTGCTGAAGTGATCGCGTCCGGCCGATTGGAAAAGTTGGTAAATGTTGTATCTTAGCGCCAGATCCAGTTCAAGATCGCCCTCAATCTGCAGCGATGTCTGCTGCCACAATTCGGCCAGAACCTCCCGCTGTTTCTCGTACCAAAAACTCAGGGGGGTTCGCCCATCGCCCGCTCTAGGGCGGCAACCGCCTCTTGGCGGCAATCGCTGCAGCGAATGGAATCGGCGAAGGTGGAGTACTTAACCAGGGTAACCCGTTCGCCCCCGTGCGGCGAAAACTTCCGCTTCAGCCACGGCGCAATGGCCTTCTACTGTTATGGCAAAGGCCGCGTTGGGGGTGTGATGGCAGAACATTTTCACCGCAGAACAGATGCGCAGATCCGATCTTGCCGTCTTACTTACTAAAACGGAGACTCCGTGCAGAGTTTCTGCACTGACGGGAAAAAGATGTTCGCGCTTTTCCGCGGCAACCCTTGGATCTTGGGGGGGTCAAAGTGGTTGGACACAAGCCCCCGGTGGGAAGAAACTAGGCGCACCGTCCCGGAAAAATTGAGCGGTTCGATTGTGTATTCTATGACGAATAGGTTTAAAAGGGCATGAGAAACCAATCTGGTCGTGTTAATCCTCACTTCTTTACCCAGCGGTGAGCGCCAGATCACACTGCGCCCGGTTGTGCCGGCCTTGAAATCCAGAGAGCGTTCAGCGGCTAAGATTTCACCCTCAAACATGCTGAAACGCTCGGATTCGAGATAAACTTCGATCGTTTGGGTATCGGCAATATTGAGCATCACCTGTTTTTCATCTATAAAACCGTGCAATTTCTCCGCATGGCAGACTTCCACCAGGTCGTAAAATCCATTAATATAAGTGCCCTGACCGTATCATAGTCGGGGGGGTAACCTTCTTCCGGACAGGAGCGGACACCGAGATAACCGTTGGCATTATGAAATAGTGTCTCATGAAATAAGCATGTTTCATTATCGAGTTTGGGTGCTTCAATTTTATAAATCCATTTCTCCATAGCAGCCTCCTGTATATTTACCCTTTCACCGCTCCGCCCAATAAACCTCGTACAAAATACTTCTGCAGCGAGAAAAACACGAGCAAGGGCACGAGCATAGAAACAAAAGCCGCGGCCGTGAGCAAATGCCAATCCTGCCCGTAAGAGCCCACCAGGCTGGATAAGCGCACCGTTAAAGGCGCTACCGATTCATGGCCGCCGAGGTAAATCAAGGCCACTAAAAGATCGTTCCAGACAAAGAGGAATTGAAAGATGACCAGTGACGCCAGGGCGGGTACCGATAAAGGCAGTGCTAAGCGCACAAAGGTGGTCCAGAGCGAAGCCCCCGTCAATGTGGGCCGCTTCAAAAGCTCACTTGGCAGCGAATCAAAGAAACTGTGCAGCATAAAAATGGCAAAGGGCAGGCCATACCCCGTGTGTACCAGCCAAAGGCCTACAAATGTACCTGACATGCTCAATTTGTTGTACAAACGCAAGACCGGCACAAAGGTCATTTGGGTGGGTACCACCAGCATCAGGACGACTAAACCGTAAAAGAAAGTGCGGCCGCCAAAATGAAGCCGAGACAGCCCGAAAGCGGCTAAAGAAGCGATAAAACGGGAATCAAGGTTCCGCCCAGAGTAATCACGAAGCTGTTGCGAAAAGCGGTTTTCATCCCTCCGGTGGAAAGGACATTTTTATAGTTATCAAATGTGTATTTAGTGAATTTCAAGGGGGGGCCGGACAGCACCGTCCACCAACCGGAATAGGCCACATCGCCTGCGGGCCGAAAGGAGGTGATCAGCAGTCCCAGGGTGGGTAAACCCACAAGAGCATGGCCACGATGATGATTATATTAACCACGATTTTCGGCGTAAGCCGTTTCAGTTTTAGTCTGTTCACGCCTAGCCCTCCCCCCCCTGCAATTTCTGCCTAATGTTAAAATACATAACCGGGATAATCATTACAAAAAGCACCACCGCAATAGCACTGGCCCGGCCCGTATTGGCAAATTGGAACATTTCTTTGAACATGCGGTTAGCAATCACTTCGGTGCCGTAGTTGCCATTTGTCATCACATATATAATATCGAAAATCTTCAAAACATTCATGAGCATGGTGGTAATGACCACAGATAGGGCCGGCCTCATCTCAGGTACGATAATATGCCAAAATAGCTGTAACTCACTTGCCCCCCCATCCACCTGGCCCGCCTCAATCATTTCCTTGGGAATCCCCCCTTATAAGCGGCGGATAGAATAACCATGCAATAGCCGGTCCAAATCCACACCCCCCCGACCATGATTAGGGCGAAATTATTGAGGGGGGTGCCTGCAGCAGCCAGCCTTTCGGTTCGAAACCGAGGACTACGAGGATTTGATTCAAAAGCCCGATTTGTTCCGCCCCCCCAATTGGTTTATAGTTGTACATGAACTTCCAAACAACGCCCGCACCCACAAACGAGATCGCCATGGGCATGAAAATAACGGATTTCACCAGCCGTTCGTATTTAACCCGATCGGCCAAGATGGCGAAGACCAACCCTAACCCTACAGTACCCGCAGTAAAAAAAACGAGCCAAAGCAGGTTGTTTTTAAAGGCCCGCAGCATTACCGGCGATGTAAAGACATAACGGTAGTTGTCTAATCCCACAAAACTTTCGGAGCGGCGATCCAAAAAGCTCAAGATCACAGTCTGAATAACGGGATAGATCTGATAAATCATTAAAAGCCAGGGCCGGACCGATATAAACTAAGGGCGTCAGTCTTCCTTTCTTCTGCATGCCGCATCCCCCCCCATAGATAGAGAGGCTCGCCCCCCGAGGGGGGGCAAGCCCATTTCTTGCTAACCTAGTACGTATCGGCGGCAACCGCCTCGATGTATTCTAGGACGGAATCTAAATCCTCTCCGCCAACATACATCAGCGTGCCTTCCCAAAAAGCACCCGAACCTACCGCAGCGGGCATAGAGTCGGATCCGTCAAACCTAAAGATTTCCGCCTCGCTCAAGACTAAAGCCATATCTCGGGTCAGATCATCTGCATAGATCGCGGGATTGACCTTACTGCTTGTAGCCAGTTTGCCCAGGTCGCGCACCCAGATTTCTTGTGCTTCCGCACTAGCCAGGAAATTCATGAACGCGGCCGCTTGCGGGTTATCGTTAAACTGAACAACCATGTCACCGGCACCGAGCATGGGGGGGTTGCCATACTCAGGCTTAATCATGGGGAAGGGGGGGAAGAAACTTACATCTTCGCCGATTTTCACATCCGGATTGGCATCCGTAATGAAACTCGTGATAAAGCTGGCCTGGCGGTGCATCATGGCCCTTGCCGGCTCCGCGAACAGATCATTTACTGAATCGCCAAAGTCGGTGGACAGTACCGCAATCGGCCCGCCGTAGACATAATCGCTGTTAGTGGCAATGCTGCCAAAAATCTCAAATGCTTCTTTTACGACAGGGTCGGTCCAAGAAATTTCATGATTGACCCATTGGTCATAGACTTCGGGGGGGAAGCGATGCGCAGCATGATGTCTTCAATCCAGTCCGTTGCGGGCCAGCCGCTGGCGGCACCGGATTCAATACCCATCGCCCAGGGCGTATCGCCATTAGCCACCATTTGCTCCATAAGGGCTTCCATTTCAGCCCAGGTGGCGGGGATTTCGTAACCCTTAGCGGCAAATTGATCAGGCCTATACCAGACTAAGCTCTTGATGTCAGCTGAAATGGTAACAGCATAGAGGCCATCTTGATAGGTACCCAATTCAATCCACGCCGGCCCCCCCAAGTCTTCTTTCAGAACATTGGTGTCCAACACATTATTCAGATTGACCAAAGCGCCTTGATCCACATAGGCCTGCATCATGCCGGGCCCTTGGATTGAAGCAATATCAGGCGGGTTGCCTGCCGCGATACGTGTCTGCAGCAGAGTGGGCAGATCGCGGGTTCCCTCGAACTGCACTTCAATGCCGGTTTTAGCAGTGAACGCTTCCGTAACTTTCATGAAAGCTTCCAGTTCTTGGCCGCCCCAGACACCCATTACCGTAACTACGCCATCTTTAGCAAAGGCGCCAAGGGAAAGGGTAAAAATGAGAAGCAGCACTGAGGCAATCGTAATACTTCTTTTCACTTGTGAGACCTCCTTTAGATTTTAACGAACCACTTAATCGGACTGCTCTTTATTTAGTTTTAAGGAACGTATCCCCCCCCTTATGTTGTTCAGATGGCCTTCACCGAATCGCGTTCTACAATACGATGGCGCAAATGGGTGGTTATTTCCGTAAGCTCTTTGCCCGCCACGATCCGGTTCAGCTTTTCCATGGCTTCCCTGCCGATATCATAAATAGGCTGCGCCACTGTGGTAAGCTTGGGCAAGCTAATTTTGGCAATTTTAGTGTTATCAAAACCTAAAACAGATATATCCCCCCCGGGTACATTTAGGCCCCCGCTCCGCCAAAAATGAAATTGCCCCAAGGGCCATTCATCACTGGCGCAAAAGACTGCCGTCAAGGCCGAATGGCGGTGGTACAGTTTTGCATCGCTTTATAGCCACCCTCGTAGCGAAATCCGCAAACTCCACTCTCCCCCCGCCAAATCCCCCCACGGGCCAAAAGTTCCCTGTGACCCCCCCGCCAAAAACCCTGATAACGGGGGTAGGCCCGCAACTAGATCATCTTCAGGCCCACTGATCATCACAATATCGCTGTGGCCTTTTTGAACCAGATACTTCACCGCATCGAAACCCGCCTGTTCATCGTCAATCTTCACTGTGGGCAGATCAAAAGCGTTAGCCCGGGTAGCTGCCAAGACAAGCGGGGGGGTTCGCATCTGCTTCGCGATTCGTGCGTATTCATCGCCAAAAAATTCACTGGTGAAAACGATGCCGTCTACCTGTTTTTGTTTAAGAACTTCAAAATAGTGAACCATGCGCTTCGGATCGCGATCCGTGTTGCAGATAATCAAGCTAATACCCGCCCGGTGCCCCCCCGCGTCTTCTAAGCCTTTCACCAACTCCGAGGCATAATTGTTGGAAATATCGGGGATCAAGACACCAACCGTGTGAGTCTGTTTGTAGATCAACCCCCCCCTAGCTAAGGCATTGGGAGTGTAGCCCAACTCGAGGATTGCTTGTTCCACTTTTTTTCTCTTTTCATCGCTGACTATTTCCGGCGTGTTCATCACTCTAGACACGGTACTGATGGAAACCCCGGATAGTTTGGCCACATCTCTGATCGTTGGCATCTAGCTGCACCCCCCCGTTTCAAGGACTCTTAAAGCTGAGATGGACAGTCTGAAAACCTTTTCAGACATTCGGAAAAAAAGATGCTGTGTTTGAAAACCTTTTCATAATTAATAATAACATAGGCCCACCAATAATGCAACAGCTTATTTACAACCCAAAAACAAATGGAAAATGCAACTCTAAAGAAAACGGAAGACAACTGACTGCCCTCCGCAAATGTTTGTCTATAAGAATGATCCTTGACATGACGGAATTACGTGCTTTTCTTACACGTAACTCGCCCTTTTCACCCCGGGCGTTTCCGCTAAATCCGTGACTATTTCTATTCCGCTGCTTTAGGCGGTAATTCTATCTTGAGATTAAGTTTTGCATCGCCTCCGTCTTCCGAGGCTAGATCAACATTTAGGACACTTGCCTTGTGTTTGGCCAGTACCACAAAAACATTAGCCAATTGGCCGGGGGGGTATCTTGAATGATTACTGTCAGGATCTTATGCCTGCTGCTGAGGCGGCTCCATTCAATTCTATAAAAAACACCAACGTTAAAGCAACCAAGGCAGTGGCAAGAACAGCCGCATAATAGAAGCCGGATCCGACTGCGAGCCCAATGGCTGCCACCGCCCACAGGCTGGCCGCGGTGGTCAAACCTTGCACACTGATGCCTTCTCTCAAAATCGTGCCCGCCCCGAGAAAGCCAATTCCGCTGACCACCTGAGCAGCCATCCTGCCGGGATCATACCGGCCTTCCATGCCCGCAAAAGCATACATGGACAATAGCATTACTAAAGCGGAGCCTGTAGTAACGAGAATATGAGTCCTCAGGCCCGCCGGGCGCCCCATACTTTCCCGTTCCAGGCCAATCAGTCCGCCTAAAATCAAAGCCAAAACGAGGCGTACCGTAATCTCTAGATGAGTTATTGACAATTACTTGCCCCCCTTTATTCTAACTGCGGTCGCCGACGGCAACTGCCGACGGGCATCTCCATCTTAACATATTTTACCCGCGCCCGTTCGTTTCGTAAAACAGAAACGGCCCGCCCACCCACTTTGCCGAGTTTGCAAGCCGTTTTTCATATTACTCATCTTACTAGAAGAGCACAGTCATTAGTCCCGAATCGGCGGCATACCCCCCCGGTTGGGAAAGAATTATTTTGGCGCATTCTGTCGCCTTGACTCCTATCGTACGCAGCGCCGCTGCATCGAGGGCTAATAGAGCAGACCTATCCCCCCCACCCCCCCAAATCGATTAAGGATGCTAAAACACCGGCTATGAAGGCATCTCCACCCCCGGTTGTATCCACAACCTCTACCTCGGGGGGGCCGGAATGTTACAGCTGCGAGTGGGGGGGGTCATGAGCCTCGCCCCCCGCGGGCCCTCCGTGTAAGCGATCAATTTAACACCATAACGAAAGAAATCCTCTGGTCTTACAAGTTCGGGATCGATATTTTCATTTATCCAACCCAGATCTTCATCGCTGATTTCAAGACATCCACTCGGTCCAACACCCGCACCGCTTGACGGGCCGCCGCGGGATTGATTTGCAGAATATCGGGCCTAATATTAATATCGTAAGAGCGAATGATACAATTAGACGCTACCAATTCCAGCAGCCTATTTGCGGCCTTTACCCCGTTTTCGAAGACATGCATCACCGAGCCAAAATGAAAAACACCAAGATTGGGGGGGTAAGTTATCAAGCACAAATTCCTTTTCTAAAACAGAACCGCCAAGGTAAAGCCGAAAGCGCCTTTCACCGGTTGGAGCCAGCAGCACCATGGCCAGTGCGGTTTTTGAATTTTCGTGTGTTAAACTGAGGCTCAGATCTATTCCCCCCCGCTCCGCTAAGATGCGCCTGAATCGGCTTCCAAGGGGATCGTCAGAAAAATTACTGATCAAGTAGACGGGTAGGCCCATGTGTGCCAAATTGGCCGCTACATTAGCCGGTGCACCCCCCCGGGCGCCCCCCGGCAAACTGAAAGTAGCCATTATCATCTCCATAGGCGGCCATCCCGTTGGAGAACAGGTCCACAAGTGTTTCTCCGAAAACCAGGATGGATTTCTCTTCTGTTTTCATTAAGCTCACTCTTTCCCACAGCTTTTCTTTAAAACTCCACGATAATTTTCAGGACAGAGGCTTTTCCAACTAAATCAATCCCACTCGCGAATTGGTTTAACTGTAGCCTGTGAGTGATCAACTTATCCACTACCACGAAATTGTCCTGCAGCAAATTTAAAGCCTGCCTAATACCGGCTTTAAGAGAAAAGGCACCGGCAATGCGGATGTCCCGGCGATAAATATCATAAGGCTCGATTGTGATTCTGTCCTTGGGATTGGCCACACCAAAATAAATAATGCTGCCAGAGGTTGCAGTGAACGCGGGAAGCCCTTCAATGACCTTCAGCACACCCGTCGCATCCACAACTACGTCATACTGCTCATTGTGAGATTTAGCCTCCACATCTGTCAAGACTTGCCGAGCACCTAATTCTTTACCAATTCGAAGCCTTTCGGAGTGAAGATCGACCATGGCTACACTGGATATGCCGATTAAAGGAAGGCTCTGCAGCATCAGCAACCCCATCGGCCCGGCGCCAAAAATCAAGCACGGCCGCCGGGGGGGTAACGGGGGGGAATCTGAGTGAGGGCATGCAGCACGCAGGCCAATGGTTCGGCAAAAACGGCGCGGTCAAAGGGCACATTCTTAAGCAGGTGAATGTTCGATTCCTTTACAGCCGCATATTCCGCAAACCCTCCCGGAACGGTAACGCCATACGCGTCCAGTGTCCGACACTGGTTTGGTGATTGGAGTGGCAGGCCGGGCATAAGCCGCAAGGAACATTGGGGGTCCACCACCACAGGCTTGCCAATCCCAATCGGGATTCACCCCCCCGGACCTACCTCCACCACTGTGCCTGCAAATTCATGCCCCCCCGGGATTACCGGGTATTCAGCATGGAAGTTGCCTTCGTAAATGTTCACATCCGTATGGCATAAGCCGCTTGTTTCTATTTTGAGCAGAGCCTCACCGGGTCTCGCTTTGGGCCTTGGCACATCAATGTAAGAAATCTTATGAGGTACTTCAATTTGGATTGCCTTCATTTACTTACCCTCCCCCCCAATTTCCACAAGCACTTTCAGTGTTTCATCGGGTTCCGCGGCCAACGTCTCAAAACCCCCCGCTGTACATCCCGGAGTGGGAAGCGGTGCGTTATTAATTTGGTTAGCGCGGGGATCTGGCCAACAATCCTTAAAGCCTCGTAATAATCTTCTTTAGTGTACATTAAAGATCCCAGCATGTTAATCTCTTTATCTTGTACCAAGCCCATGTTCACCTCGACATTTTCTTCGAATACACCGAGAATGACTACATTACCGCCTTTATAGGTATAAGAAATGGCCTGATCCACCGTTTCCTTCACCCCCCACACATTCAAAGGCAGAAGCCAATCTGGCCACATTTTTGTCGAGCCAAGAACCTAAATTGTGTTCGCGGGGGGGATTTAAAACATAATCCGCCCTAACTCCTGAGCCAGCTGCAACCTTTTTGCTTGGAAATCGGTAACGATTATCTCGCCCGCTCCATAGGCTTTCAAAGTGGCAACTACCATCAGACCGATCGTGCCCGCCCCCCCCAAGACTAATACCGATTGGCCGGCGATATGTGGCACCCGCCGCACCGCGTGAACCGCTACTGCTAAGGGTTCCACTAACACACCCTGATCCCAGCTGCATGTGTCGGGTAAAAGGAAGACCATTTCTTTCGGTGCAACAACATATTCCGCAAAGCCTCCCGGCGCTTGGCAGCCGATCACCCTTAATGTCTCACAAATGTTGAATCTGCCCGTACGGCAATTATAACAACTGCCGCAGACTAAAGAGGGTAAGACCGTGACTCTTTTTTTCAGCAGTTCGCTCGACCCGTCACCCGTTTCAAGCACGATCCCCACGAATTCATGGCCGGGAACAATCGGAAAAGAGATAAAAGGATGCTTGCCATAATAGGCATGAATATCAGAACCGCAAATTCCCGCTTGCACCACTTGAATTAATACTTCGTTCTTTTGGGATCGGTTTTCTACCGTTTCCAGAACAAATTTGCAGGGCGCCACTAAGTTTGTTTGTAGCACTGATTTTTCTCCTCCCTTGCGTTATTCTTTGATTGCCCCCCCAAAGGTCAAACCGGTGATTAAATGTTTTCGGACCAATATGGCGAAGATGACAGAAGGTAAAACGGTGATGGTTGCGGCAGCTGACATCTCGCCCCCCCATACCACCCCCTTGGAAAGTCAAAAACTGGGTAACAATCGTGGGCAGGGTGCGAGCATCAGTTGTAGTCAGGAATAGGGCGAAGGTAAATTCGTTCCACGATTGAATCAAACATAAAATACTGGTGGCCGCCAAGCCGTTGGCCACTAACGGCACAATCAGGCCGCTAAAACCTGAAACCGCGAACAACCGTCAATCATGGCTGCTTCATCAATCTGAACCGGGATTCATCTATAAGCCTTCAACATCCATACCGCAAAGGGAACGTTAAAGGACAGGTAGGCAATAATCAAGACAAGCCTAGTATCCAAAATGCCTATAAAGCTGCCAAGAAAAAAGTAAGGAATTACCACCGCAATAGCGGGGGCCATGCGTACACTCAAAATCCAAAAGGATATATCCTTCTTGCCCTTGAAACTAAAACGCGATAGGGCATAAGCCGCCGGGGGGTCGCAATCAAAAGAGAAACAAACACTGAACAGATCACAACCACCAGGCTGTTTAGGGAATAGGTGCCAAAGATGCCGCGGTTTAAGAGATCCCGATAGTTATTGAATGTGGGCGTAAAAAAAACCATAAGGGCGGAATGGCAAACGTTTGCATTCTATCCTTAAAGGACATGCCAACCATCCACAGGAACGGAAACAAGAAAGCGAATCCGATTAGCAGTGTTCCCAAAATATCGACGGTGAAATCGAAGTACCTCGATCTTTTGATCTTAGCGAGATTCAACAAATGCCCCCCTTTCCAACAAAAAAACGGACGTGAACTTTAGGCAACACCCGGTTTCTCATCCATCACTTTAATCAAAATCTGACTCATGCCGATGATAATTACGAGTAGTAAGACCGCTATTGCGGATGCGCGTCCTACCATTCCGGTATGATAAAACCCGGTCCGGTAGATCAGCATCGAAATCAGCTCCGTTGCATCGGCAGGGCCTCCCCCCGGTAAGCGAAAAATTACATCAAACATTTTCAGGGCGTCCATTCCCCGCAGCAGCAAAGCAATCATTATTATTGGCCTCAACAGCGGCAAGGTTATATGACGGGTCATCTGCAGCGGCGAGGCACCGTCTACCATTGCGGCCTCGAAGGGAGTTTGAGGCAATGCACTCAGCCCCGCGAGCAGTATGAGCGCCACAAAAGGAGTCCACTGCCACACCTCCACGACAATCGCAGAAAAAAAGGGCCAAAGAATAACTGTACCAATTAGGCTCTAGGCCGATAAAACCTAGAAAGTAGTTGACGATGCCATAGATTGGGTTGAAATAAAGCCGCCAGATCAATCCCGCTATACTGGGCGTTACCGTCATGGGAATGATCAAGATGCCAACCAAAATTCCTTTCCAAATCAACGTTTTCCTGGAAAGGAAAAGAGCAATCAAAAACCCGAAAAAAGAACTGTAGGCCCACGGAAACGAAAGTGTAGATGAGTGTGCGCTTAAGCGCCGCCAAAAAAAAGTGGATTCTTAACGACGTACAGAAAGTTTTGCACACCGATAAAACGCCGGGCATCCCACGGGTATCCCAATTCCCAGTGGTGCAGTGATGTGAAAAACAAAAACAGGGTCGGCACAATAGTTATCACAAAAAGAACGATCAAGCTGGGGGGGGCGAGCCAGGAGTACGGTGATTTAAGAAACCTCTTCATACAAAGCACCTCATTAGAAGGCAGCGGCGGATATTCCACACTGCCTACCATAAACTGACGGCGGGATCCTTAGTAACCTGCCGCTTTCAGAATATCCTGAACCTCTGCAGCTGCCCTTTTAGCCGCTTCTTCCGCCGAAAGCTGTCCAGTTAAGGCTAACGACGCGTTTAAGCCTAAAGCCTCACCAATCCGCGGCCACTCAGGAATACGAGGCCGCCAGTCTATGCCTTTATCCACTAAAATCTCGGCATAATCCAAAGACTCAAGAACCTGTGGAAAATACGGATACAAAGCGATAAAGCCGGGATCTTCCAGAATCGAAATCCTGGTCACTACCCCACCGCTAGCTACATAGTCTTCCGCTTTGGCTTCACTGGTCATGAAGGTGATAAAGGCCCACGCAGCTTCTGCTTTCTTGCTGCTTGCAGAGATGGCTAAATTCCAACCGGCAACAGCTGCTCCATTGCCTTCCGGGCCTGCCGGAGGCGCAAGATAGCCACATTCCCCCCCGCAACTTTGGATTTGGTGGGATCCTCTATCCAAGGAGCCAAGGCTGTTGCATCGAACCACATGGCGGCTAAGCCCTGCATGAATGTTGTGGTTGCCTCCTCGTGGCTAAAGTTCTCAATTCCTGTAGGCGCAAACTTCATCAAATCAACAAAGTACTGTAAGGACCCTATTGTTTCGGGCGAATCCACCGCTACATCGAAAGTGCCGGGGTAAAATACATTGCCACCGAAAGGGGTATAGGCTCTGGAACCATCCGTAGACAATGTGGTGGCCGCGGCGTCCCCCCCTCATGGAAATACCGGAGAGGCCGTCCTCTTTACCGTGGAAAACGCGGCCGCTTCCATTAAATCATCAAAGGTTTTGATTGACGCGGGATCATAATCGTATTTTTCGAATAGGTCTTTGCGGTAAGCGATAAAAGCCGATTCTCCGGCGGAAGGAATACCGTAGACCTTATCATCGAACATTCCAAGGCCCTTGCTGTAAGCGGGTACTATGTCCTCATAGTTAAACCATTTCGGTGTCTTGCTCGGATCGTTGAGATATTCATCTAGGGGAACGATGACGCGTCGGGCCGCGAATTCCCCCCCAATCCAACAGACGTCCATCATCAGTACATCGTAACGAGCTGTTCTGGCCGCATGTTCAGTAAGGATCTTATCGTGGAGGTAGATTTCCTCCATGATGTCCCAGCGGACTTTAATGCCCGTCAACTCCTCAAATTCATCCACCATTAAACGAAATGCTTCAGAGGATGGGTGCGTTGCCATGGCAACTGTAATCTCTGTACCACCCAGATCTTTTTTTGACTTGTTCTCCCCCCCAAACGGCCGGTGATTCAGCACAAACGGTAGCGGAAAGCACTAAAACCGTCAACACTACAAGAGACAAAACAACAGATCTCTTCACTTTTTTACCTCCTTGAAGTATTTAATGAGCGGTTGTGACACCAAAAGGTATGTTTCTTCCATCCACCCCTCCCTTTAGAGCGAGATTGACAGCTTAGGATTGCTATTTTTATTTCTGCTTTAAGGACAACGTTTTCCGAGGAAAACTCTCGCCCGTTGATTTGCTGCAACAATAGACTGGCAGCAAGATTACCCATGGTAAAAGCGGGTTGAACTATTGTTGCGATTGGGTTGTCACTAAACTCGGTCCAGTCTTGGCTATCAAAGCCAATCACATTAACATCGCCCGGTATGGATAGGCGCAGATCTCGAACCGCCCTCATGACGCCCCCCCAGGTTGTTTTGTTGCTGGTGGCAATCACCGCAGTGCACTCGCCCTCAGCCAAGATCCTTTTCGCGCCTTCGTAGGACTTTGGCTCCTTAAAATCTCCATCCACAATAGCGCATTTATCCCTATCTAACCCGAGTAAATTTATGGCCTCCAAAAACCCCCCGCGTGCGGCTGCGCCCGGTGGAAATGTTGTCACTGCCCGCAACAAAGCAAATGTTAGTGTGGCCCGTTTCCACAAGGTATTGTGTTGCACGGAAAACAGCGCCTTCGTTATCGATGATTACACTCTGCACATTTAACGCATCATAATAGCGATCAAAGAAGATGAATGGAAGTGTTCCGAGCAGATCATTATAGATCCGCTCCGTGTTGGCACTTGGAGCAATAATTAGGCCCTCAACCTTATCATCATCAATGAATGATTGCAAATAACTGTTTTCCAACTCCCAATCCTCATCGGTATTTACTAAATATGTGAAGTACCCGTTGGAACGCATGACGCTTTCAATACCGTAGCAAACGGTGGCAAAAACGGATTCGATAGATCCGGAATGATAATCCCCCCCACACGTTTCATGGCCGGGCTTTTCGGAAGTGGAAAGGGATAATTAAGGGCTTGGGCCATTTTAAAGACTTCCTCACGCAGCTGGGGATTAACCCCCCCGGGCTTATTTCTTAAGGCCCTCGATACGGTAGATTGGGATATGTTAAGCGCAGCGGCAATATCAGCTAAATTGACTTTTTTTCATGATCATCTTCCTCATCATAAGTAGAATCGGGTGGAAATTGTTTGTAACCCCCCCGGTGTTATGTATTAGGCGTATTTCTGCAAATTTCTGCAATATATTTAGCCCTTTTGCATTTTATGCCCAGGTTTTACCCCCCCAAATAAATCATCTTACCTGCAAAATAACCGCATATTAAGTGCTTGTTCAGTAATCTATATGCCTCAGCAGCCGTTTTATTCACGGATGTTGACAGGTTGTGGGGATAACATAAGGCGAAACTATATTTTATTGTTATTGCAAAAAAATAGCGGCGCTGTTTCACACCGGCCAGGTCAAAAAAACAAAAAATAGGTATTGAAACACAAAGGTTTCAATACCTATTTAAGATTGACCGGCGGCCATTTCAATCTGCCGCTGCGGTTGGCCCGCTTTTTATAATTCCGTGATTTGACCCGCGATCATTGTTTGTAAGGCATTCAACTGCTGATCAAAAATGACCAGGTCGGCGTCTTTGCCCACCTCAATGCTGCCTTTGCGATCCGCTGCTCCAATCGCCTGCGCAGGATTTAAGCTGGCCATGCGAATCGCGTCTGCCAAAGGTACATTGACCAAATCAACCAGATTGCGAACTGCCCGATTCAGGGTTAGCGTCGAACCGGCCAGGGTACCATCTGCCAAGCGTGCGGTGCCTTCCTTGACCGTAACATCATACCCGCCCAACTCATAGAGGCCGTCCTCAAGGCCGGCGGCCATCATGCATCGGTGATCAGCACGATCTTATCCCTGCCCTTGGCCGCAACAGCTAAACTCCATAGCCCTGCGTGGAGAGTGGATGACCGTCCACTAAATA
>JMBX01000174.1_pt1 | contig 17433 bp, 30 predicted proteins | sample 616521 | NCBI WGS metagenome assembly JMBX01 (sample SAMN02727906, study PRJNA239997) | anaerobic digester metagenome | biome: anaerobic digester; isolation source: mesophilic anaerobic digester inoculated with municipal waste water sludge... | place: Germany: Bielefeld University, CeBiTec ...
AAGATGAACTAATTTTATATCTAATAGAAGATTATTGGGAAAATTCAACTTCAAAAAGTTATTGTTCAAACAGAAAATTCTTCTGAAAATTTTTTTAGATAAACTACAAGGATTATATGTAAAATTTAAATCTATAACCAAAGAGTTTCACAAAGATTGGATTAAGGATTTAGTGGGAATGCATATGACAAATCCAGAAGTGCTTGTTATGAGCAATAAATATAAAAAAAAGATATAGAAATAAGGATTAAGGAAATTCTTTTGGAAGACTCTCTAATAGAAGAACAATTTAATGAAGATTACTGTGTAGATGATTTAGCAAGCTTTATTTTTAAAAACATCATGATTTTACTTGAAAATGATGAAAATGATTTAGGAATTTTAAAAATTATTTTAGAAAAAGCTTTATATTAAAGCTTTATGTGGAGGGATTAATATGAGAGCAATAATGGAATCACTATTTGATATAGTTTATTTAATTTTTGTAACATCAATGGGAATTTATTTAATTGTAAAGAATAATAAAAAAACTGATTCAAGATTATTTGGAATTATGGCTGTTGTTCTTGGTCTTGGGGATGCATTTCATTTAGTGCCAAGAATATTGGCACTAAATACTACCAATGGATTTGTAGTGTACCAAAGTGCCTTAGGCATTGGTAAAGCTATTACATCCATTACAATGACAGGATTTTATATAATTCTGTATTATATTTATAAAATAGATACAATGTTTCTAGTAAAATCTTAGATATTATTATCTGGGGGACTTGGAATTATACGAGTAATTATAGGTTTTTTTACCACAAAATCAATGGACAGCTAAAGTTCAACCATTAGATTGGGGGCATTTATAGAAATATACCATTTGCCCTTATGGGTATTATTTTAATTTTATTATTTTATAAAAGAACAAGAGAACGTAATGACGAAAACTTTAAACATATGTGGTTAGCAATTACCTTATCTTTTGGTTTCTACATCCCTGTAGTTTTATGGGGAGATTTAAACCCTGCTATTGGTCTTTTAATGATACCAAAAACTTTGGCTTATGTTTGGGTGGTTTTAATGGGGGTATAAAGATTATAAAGAAAAAGTGGTTATAGATAGAAAACAATAAAATTTAGAGTATAGGAGAATTTAATGTGAAAAGGACATTATCGTTATTTTTAGTATTATTATTAAGCTTCTCTTTAATATCTTGTTCTAGCATTGATTCAAGACTTGAAGGTGAAATTAACTCTATAGATATAGAGGAAGATTTAAATAATGAAGTTATAAAGGATATAGAAGAGGATGGATATTATACTAGTAAAGAGGATGTTTCTTTATATATCCATACCTATGGCAATCTTCCAGGGAATTATATTACTAAAAAAAAGAAGCCAGTGAATTAGGTTGGGAATCTAGTAAAGGAAATTTATGGGATGTAACTGATAAAAAGAGTATTGGGGGGGAGATAAATTTGGAAATCGAGAAGGCAAATTACCAATAAAAGAAGGCAGACAATATTATGAATGTGATATAAATTATGAGGGAGGATACAGAGGGGGGGCAGAGAGATTAGTATATTCCAATGATAGATTAATATATTATACAAAAGATCACTATGATACTTTTATTTTATTATATGGAGATGAATAATCATGATTAAAGTGACACTAAACGGTAGAAATATGAATAGCAAAGAAATTGCTCATCTGTATATGAAATGGAATTTGCAGGTTCCAGAATATTATGGCACAAATTTAGATGCACTATGGGATGTATTAAGCACTTATGATAAGCCTATTCAAATAAATCTTATAAATAAAGATAAGTTAATAGAAAATTTAGGAGATTATGGTGAGGCTATAATAGAAGTATTTCAAGACGCACAAAAAGAAAACAACAATATAAACTTTGAAATAATAGAAGGAAAACAAGGGGAATAAGTGGTATGACCTTAACTTTTAATTGTTAAGGAAACCACTTATTTTTTTATGAATATTTGGAAAGATGAAGGTGCTTATCTAACAATATTGAGGGTAATATATAAATTATAGATGGTAAAAGATAAGATGTTTTTATAGGGGGTATAAAAGTGCAGGATTTTGAAAAAAAATGGGAGTATTTTATCTAGGAAAAGAATATGATCTAGAGGAAAATCAACTAAAAGAAGATTTAATTCTTTATAAATCTAAGGACTTAACAACCCATGGAGTCATAATAGGTATGACTGGAAGTGGAAAAACTGGTTTAGGTATAGGTATAATAGAAGAAGCCGCCATAGATAATATACCAGTTATAGCCATTGATCCCAAAGGTGATTTAGGTAATTTGGCCCTAACATTTCCTGAATTAAAGGAAGAAGATTTTCGTCCTTGGATAAATTTACATGAAGCAACTAACAAAGGAGTTACTCCTGATGAATATGCTAGGTCACAAGCTGAATTATGGCGTAAAGGATTAGCTGATTGGGGACAAGACGGTAAACGTATTGAAAACTACGTAATGCTGTAGATATTAATATTTATACACCAGGTGGAACAGCTGGCCGTGGTGTTTCAGTACTTCGTTCTTTTGATCCACCATCAGATGAAGTGTTAAATGATGGGGATGCCTTTAGGGATCGGATTCAAATAACTACTAATAGTTTATTGTCTTTAATAGGTGTACAGGGAGATTCTTTTACAAGTAGAGAACACATCTTAGTATCAAATATTATAGAATATTATTGGAGTTTAGGTCAGAAAATTAGCCTTCCAGATCTTATTAATGCTATACAAACTCCACCTATAAATCAAGTAGGTGTAATGGATATTGAAAATTTTTATCCAGCTAAAGATAGATTTTCTTTAGCAATGTTATTTAATAATCTGCTGGCTTCAACTAGTTTTAAATCATGGTTAGAAGGTGAACCTTTAGATGTAAAAGTTTTTATATAGTGATACGGGAAAACCAAAGGTTTCTATTTTTCAATTGCTCATTTATCTGATAGTGAAAGAATGTTTTTGTTACTATGTTATTAAATGATATATTATCTTGGGTTCGAAGTCAGCCAGGAACCAGTAGTTTGAGAGCATTGCTTTATATGGATGAAATATTTGGATATTTACCTCCAACGGCGAATCCACCTTCAAAGGTTCCACTTTTAACTTTACTTAAACAAGCAAGGGCATATGGTTTAGGATTATTACTTTCTACGCAAAATCCTGTAGACTTAGATTACAAAGCCCTTTCAAATGCTGGTACATGGTTTATAGGGCGATTACAAACGGAAAGAGATAAAGAAAGGGTTTTGGCAGGTTTAGAAGGGGGGGTAGCAGCAGGAGGAAATTTCAATAGACAGCGTACAGGACAAATATTAGCTGGATTAGGACAAAGGGTGTTTTACCTTCACAATGTTCATGAAGATGAGCCTGTTGTATTTAATACTAGATGGGCTTTGTCCTATTTAGCTGGCCCCCCCTTACTAGAAATCAAATAGCAGATTTAACATCAAAAGACAATGTTGGAGAAATTATAAATAAGCCAAATAAAGAAGCAAATATTAAAAAGACTCTATTTAAAGAAGGTGAGTATACTGGTAATTTAAGTCAAACTCCTCCTATACTTCCTCCGCAGATCCAACAGGTATATTTACCAGTATATAGTAAAGCTATAAATACTCTAACATATATTCCAACAGTTATTGGTGTGGCTGAAGTATTCTATAATAGTTCTAAATATGGTGTGGCCACATCTAAAAGTTATACTATAGTTTCTCCTCTTCAGGAAGGACCTGTGGCACTAGATTGGGGGGGAGAAGGGGAAATTTTAGATTTAGAGCTTTTGGATCTTGATAAAGAACCTATTCAAGATGCATATTTTGAAAATTATCCTAGTGTTGCTGCCAATCCTAGTAACTATGAAAAGTGGAAAAAGCTTTTATCTCAATATATTCGTAAGGATTTATCACTAAATCTTTATATAAGTCCTACATTAAAAGAAGTTTCTCAAGTTGGAGAAGAGGAACGAGATTTTCGTATTAGATTGCAGCATTTAGCCCATGAACAGAGGGATAATGCCTTAGAATCACTTAGAAAAAAAATATGCCTCTAAAATAAACACCCTTGAAGACCGCCATAGACGAGCACGACAAACTCTAGAAAAGCAAAGTACTAAAGCAACTCAAAGGAAAATGGATGCAGCTGTTTCAACTGGTGCTGCCATATTAGGCGCACTTTTTGGAAGAAAGAGTATGAGCGCAACATCAGTATCTAAAATTGGGACTGCTGTAAAAAGTACTACCCGTGCTTTTCAAAGTGGTGAAGGAATAACTCAAGCTCAAGAAACACTTCAATCTGTGGAAGCTCAACTGGAAAAACTACAATTAGAGTTAGAGCAGGAAATAGAAAAGATATCCGAAAGTTTTAATTTACAAGATGAGAAGCTAGAAGAGGTACAAATTAGACCTACAAGTACTAATATTACTATACATTTTGTTGGCTTAGCCTGGTATCCAAAGCCATAGGGAATACACAATAATTAATTGGAATAAATGTACAAAAGCCTTCCCAATCTATAGAAGTTTGATATGCTCATCCTTGTAAGGTGAGCATATCAAAGTATAGTTTCATATTTTCATTTGTAAAAATAAATTATTTATTATTTTTATGGTGTTCTAAATGAGAAAGCTTTTTCTTAATATTAGGGAAGGCTTTTTCTAAACGTCTATGAACAAAGTTTTTATCCTTTAACAATCTTTCATATTTAGCTTTTAACTGAGCAATATGCTCTTTTTTTCTGGGCTAGAGCAATTTCAATTTCAGGTTTTGAGTCTTCTAGTTTGTGGTGTACATTATCTTTAGTTTTAATAGCTAAAGTCATTCCTTTATATATATTTTCGCCAATATCATCTGAATAAGCTCTTAGCTTTTCACCAATTTCATCAAGTATAAGTAGACGTTTTTTTGATTTTCATAATACCTAATACAGTAATAATGAAATCAGCTATAAAGGCTGCCAATAGTAAGACCAACAGTATATTGCCTATTTTATTATTGAGAATAGATACAAAATTATTAATTGGAGGATGGATTATATTTAGCATAAATACAGCCCCCCCTAATCCCCCCCAAGCAATAGAAAAAGACAAACATACATATCCCTTTATGTTAAAAGGAACTTCTGTATAATCCCACCATTTATCATTAAATACCTTTTCTAGTATAAATCCTGTGATAAATTCTAAAATTGATGTAAGCAAAAATGAACCTAAAAACAATAATATAAAATTATCTACTAAGGAACCTAAGGAAAAAAATCAATATAATCATACCAAAGCCGTAGATAGGGCATACTGGACCATTTAAAAAAAACCTCTATTTATAAATTGACCAGATGTCACCACATGGAAGGCAACTTCTACACACCAACCTAAAAAAAAGCGTAAATAATAAAACCATATATATTCTAAAACTAAATATTCCATGGAACTCCCCCCCTAAATTTTTGATTGACAATAAATTAATTATAGCTTAAAAAAAACAAATATTAAAACCCTCACCTTTTAGAAGACGAGGGTCATTTACTACAATATATATTTTTCTAGATCTTCACTAAATTGTACACTGACTTTTTTTGAATTCATAGATATTTTCTGTCATCTTTTTAATTTCTTCAGTGTAAGTTTGTATATTAGCTGATACCTCTTGGGAAGATGCAGAGTTTTCTTCAGCAATAGCTGCCAAGGACTCTATACTTTGGGAAATAGAGTTAATATTATTAGCTTCATCTATAAGTTCATTTGTTAATTCAATAATTAATTCAGAAACCTGAGTTATAGAATTTATTGATACAAGATTTTCTTCTGTTACAGAGTTTAACTTTATATTTTCCTTTTCTAGGATATTATATTGGTCAGAAATATCAATTACAAATTCATCTATATTTTAATAAAGGATTCTAAATTATCGTTAATAGTTTGAACTGCTTCTTTAGAGCCCTCTGCAAGTTTTCTAATTTCCAAGGCCACAACAGTAAATCCTCTTCCATATTCTCCAGCTCTAGAAGCTTCAATACTTGCATTAAGAGCTAATAAATTAGTTTGTTCTGCAATTTTTTTTCAACAGTTTCAACGATTTCTCGGACTTCCTTAGCTCTATTTTGTAAATCTTGGCCCTTAGATTTAACTTGTGAAAACTCTAATAGAATATTATTTAAACTATTAGAAGTAGATTTTAAGTCTTCAAATCCCTTACTAATTATATCTACAGAAGATTCTAAATCATCTTTACCTTGATTTTCTTTTTCAACTACTTTATTTAAAGATATAATAGAATCATTTAATTGAGATGCTACTTGTTCAGTTTCATAGGCTTGATTTATAGCTCCTTCAGCCACTTGTTCTACTACAATAGATATTTCATTTGAAGTAAAGCTCATATTATTGGAAATTTCACCAAATCTATCGGCAAATACATTTAATTCATCTGTAGTACCTTTGTAGCCTACAAAATCTGTCTTTATAGATTCCTTTATTTCTCTTAAACTTTCATTAATATCTTCAAAAAAAATCATTAGTAGATATATCATGTACTAAGGAGAAATCCTTATTCTTTATTTCATCTAAATATCCATTGATATATTTTAAAGGCCTAAAAAGTCCTTTACTAACAATAAATGGAATAATAGCTGATAAAGCTAAAATACTGGGAATAGCTATATTATTAGGTGCAAATTTTAATAATAAAACACTAGGGACACCTACAAATAGTATGGAAGCTAAGGCTATTTTTCCTTCCATATTCTTTATAAATCCTAAAGATAAAGCTTTGTTTAACATAAAATTCCTCTGATAATAGATTTCCTGAGGAAAAGTAATGGATAATTTTAAAAAAATTATCAGTTTTTTTCTAAAGTTTCAAATTCAATATTTTCTCCAAAGTACTTAGCAGCACCTTCTAACATACCTATAAAATAGGGAAACATTCCCCCCCTAGGTGAAGAGTATGTCATATGCGCTGTATGCTTGTCTACAGGCTTTATTCCTAAAATAGGCGGCTTTGCTCCTAATATTCTTTGAGTAACGATTACATGTATATCATACATGGCTTGAAGAAAAGAATATAGATTTTATATCTAAAGAATGCAGGATAAATCTTTGAATAAGTAATTACATTGTGATTGCCCATAGTTCTCCATATTTCATCGGAACTTTTACCTAGCTTGTCTCCAATATATTCAAGAATTCCTAAGGCTATTCTATCCTCAACATCTTCAGAAGGTGTAAATATTCTATTTTTATTAATACCAAAATGTGACAGTGATTCCTTTGTTATTTCTTCTCCATAAAGTTCTTTACAAGTTTGAACCCATGCAGAAACAATGGTACCTTTCATTGTTATTGCCTCCCTAAAATTATATAAATACACTATAATATTATATTCGACATAAAGTATAAAAAAAATTAATATGTAAAATATAATAGCGACTAATTAGTCGCCATTATGATTTTATCTACACATCATCTTTAATAATCTTAAATAATGATTTGCTTCTCTTAGGACATGATCAGCTAAAAGGGGGGGAGGAACAATAGATTTAATCTTACAGGCCAGTATACCCTCTGTACTATCTTGCTTAAATCCTTGTATGCTTTTGGTGGCATTAAAACTTCTATTGAAGATTTGTCTCTGGGAGACCTTTATACACTCTTTAACTAATCTTTCAAAGATTTCAGCATACTGTTTAGCAGTTTTCTTTAGTTCTCTTTCAGTAGGATCCAACATTCCATTAATAAATTCTCCATGTTCTCCCATTATATGGTTCCAAAATTCAGCTCTTCACATAGGGTTTTTTTTAGGTAATGTTTTATTTTGCAAAGCTCTTAAGATTTCTAAATAAAGTTCTCCTTCTTCAATAATATGTTTTAGCAGTTCAGGATACAAAGAAATAGATATCTTACATTCTAAAGTTAAATTTAAGATTTTCTTTTTAAAGGATAAAACTTCTCCAAGTAAATTTATGCTTCTTTGGTTTATATTAATAATACAAGATTCTAGCCATTGATTATAGTTGAAGTTAGGGTCACTTTTTAATTTTAACTCATCTTTAGTTATATCAGTGTCTAGACTGGCACCTGTTAATTTAGAATTTATTTCTTCTGCCTTTAGTGTATAAGGAGTTACAAATTCATTGGAATCTATGGCTTTTTTTACTAATGGCACCATTAGCTAACATTACCGTTTCATTGAGTAATTCTTCAAAGCTCTTTTTCAATAGATTGGCTTCTTTAATATTATCAGCTTCAACTGGATGTAAATTAGTTTCAATAAAAATAGATGCTCTTTCATGATTCTCTGAAAAAAATAGATTTGTTTCTAGGGAAATTCTAATAAAATCTTCTCTTGATAACAAAAAAATACCCCTTTCATAATAATACTTAATATATATTATTATGAAGGGAGGTAATTGTTACTTTAATAGAAGATTATATTTATTTTCAATTTCATTATTTAATTTATTCCCATTGTTTCCCAGGTCAATTAAGAGATTTTGGACTATGTCTGCGAAACTAGTATGAGGATACTCATCAATTACTTGTTTAAAGCTTTCCAATATATCTTCTTTAATTTCCTTTGTTTCATTATCAAAATTAGGATTGTTAATACTTCCAAAAATAAAAGTATTAATATAATCCTTATAATATTGATTTATTTCATCAAGATATATTGAATAAGGATAAGTCATCCTAAAGTTTTCCAATAATACTATTCTACTAGCTAGCTTTTCCATAGATATCATAAGATTTCCATCATTTAGATATGGTTTATTAGTGTTAAGGGCCAATATTTTTAAATAATCTCTATACTCTTTTAAAATATCTTCACTAAATTCATCAAGAATTTTTTTTATAATCGATTACATATTCATATGTGCCTTCAATAGAGTCCAGCTTATAACCTATATTTAAATTGTCAATTAATTTTACTTTAAGCTCTTCCTCAGTATTTAAAATTTTTTTCTCTATTGAGATATTCTAAATCATTTAATCTATCTAAGGATAAACCATATTTTTTTAAAAAGATGATCGTGGCTAAATCCTAATTGATACTTAGAAAATAAATTGTTGATTTCAAACTTTCTAATATTAGATTCTTCTTTTAAAGAGATAAATATTTTATCAATAAAGCCGTATTGTCCCTTGGAGATAATTTATCTTTGTTTTCTTTCATATAATGAATAAAAGAAAGATCTTCAGATTTTAATAATTTTTCTAATTCATTTAAAACTTGAACATCAGAAATTTTTTTATTAGGAGAACCAGATCCCTTCTCCCTTTCTATTTTTATTAAAGTTCCACTATCTTTTTCATCCCACTTATACCAAAGTCTTATTTTATCTGAATCTACAGAACTTAAATCCGATGTTTCAGGATCTAGAGTGTATATGCTAAATTCCAGTATACCATCATTATCTATGTCTTTTATTTCATTACTTGTATATACAGATAATAGATTTATTTTTTTTATCATCTAAAATACTTACTAAACTACCTTCCTCTAATACAAATCCATAGGTGATGCCAGAATGAGCTCCTACTTGGTTATTTAAATATATACCATTTTGCGTTTCAGATATTTTACCTACAATAAGTTGATAATTAGTATTATCATAATTCATAGAAACACTATCTAATAAATCATATTTTTCACCATTAAATTTGTAGACTTCAAGCCTACCTTCGTCGTTTTTATCTTCAGGATTTCTTTCTCTAAACACTATTAGCTCTGGGGATATTATCATCGTCTAAATTACCTAATTTAAAATGTTCTTTATTGATAATATTATTTTTCACAAGTAAATCAACTAATTCCTGCATTTTATTCATATATAGTTCATCATTAAGAAAATCATAGCTACTATTTTTAGAAGAAATAATTTCCCTAATAGAGTCCTCTAATTCCATGGTTTTTGGGAATCCTTGGATTCCATTGCATCCTGATAAAATCATAGTTATGACCAATATCATAAGCAATGGAAAAATAAATTTAATTTTCATAAAACATTCCTCACTTTCCAATATAGATTATATAACTTTTAATAATTCATTGGGTAACAAAGGGGGGGTTACAGTAATATTTTGAATATTTAAAAAAAATCGCTTAGTGTTGACATTATAAAAAAAATGATATCATAAAAGTGTGTTAATAGATTAACAATTAAATTACATTTAAATAGCACTTATATAGTTATAAAAAAATTTTAATCCTAAATGTTAATTTATTAACAAAATAATATGGTTTAGGAGGATAATATGTTTATATTAGAAGCAAAAGAAGATGTAGATTCAATTTTAAGTAAGTATGGTAAAGACCAATCTTCCATTATTAGCATACTTCAAGAAATTCAAAAGGAATATAGGTATTTACCCAAAGAAGTATTAGAGTATATATCACGAAAAATGGATATTAGTCCAGCCAAGATATATGGAATTGCAACATTTTATGAGAACTTTTCCTTGGATCCAAAAGGAAAACATATTATCAAGATTTGTGATGGTACTGCATGTCATATTAGAAAATCGCAGCCTATATTGGAGACATTGAGAAAAGAGTTATCTCTTACAGAAGAAAAAAAATACTACAGATGATATGTTATTTACTGTTGAACTTGTATCATGTTTAGGTGCTTGTAGCTTGGCTCCTGTATTAAATGTTGATGGTGTTGTATATGGTAAAATGACTCCTGAGAAAACAACTACATTAATTAATAAAATAAAGGGGGGGAGAACTCTAATGAAAATTAATTCCATATCTGAGTTTAACGAAGTTTATGAAGAATTAAGAGATTCTCTTGAAAAGCAAACTAAGAAGATAATAGTTTGTGGAGGTACAGGTTGTGTAGCTGGAGGAGCTTTAAAAATATTCGATGAATTAAATAGATTGTTAACAGAAAATAATATTGCTGGAGAAGTAAACTTAGACAAGAAAGATGATAATATTTCATTAAAGAAAAGTGGATGTCCTGGATTGTGTGAAGCAGGACCACTAGTTAGGGTTGAACCAGATAATATTTTATATACGAAGGTAAAGGTAGAGGATTGTGAAGAAATAATTAAAGAAACTTATATAAATAAAAAAAACCTGTAGAAAGACTTATGCTAAATATAGATGAAGAATTATTGCCAAATGAAGAACATATTCCATTTTATTTAAATCAGTCTCGTTTAGTTTTAGATGATTGTGGAAAAATCGATGCAGAATCTATTGAAGAATATATAGGTAGAGGCGGATACTTAGGACTAGTTAAGGCACTAAGTTCCATGAAACCAAAAGATGTTTGTGATATTGTAACAGATTCTAAGCTTAGAGGTAGGGGGGGTGGCGGAGGATTCCCTACAGGTAAGAAATGGTCTCAAGTTTTATCATATTCAAGTGATGTAAAATATGTAATATGCAATGGAGATGAAGGAGATCCAGGTGCTTTTATGGATATGTGTATTATGGAAGGAATTCCTCATAGCATATTAGAAGGTATGACCATTGCAGCATATGCTACAGGGGGGCAACAGAAGGGTATATATATGTAAGAGCTGAGTATCCACTGGCAGTAAAAAGATTGACTGAAGCCATAGAGCGAGCAAGGGAGTATGGCTTATTAGGAAAGAATATTTTAGGAACAGATTTAAGTTTTGATATTCATATAAATCAAGGTGCAGGTGCTTTTGTTTGTGGTGAAGGTAGTGCTCTTATAGCTAGTATAGAAGGGGAAAGAGGAATGCCTAGAGTAAAGGCAAAAAGAACTGTTGAAGAAGGATTGTGGAAAAAAACCAACAGTTTTAAACAATGTGGAGACTTTTGCCAATGTTAGATATATTATTAGAAATGGTGCGGATTGGTTTAAATCCTATGGTACACAAAACAGCCCTGGAACAAAGGCATTTTCAGTAACAGGAAATGTAAAAACACTGGTATTATCGAGGTTCCTATGGGTATTACTCTTAGAGAAATTATCTTTGATATATGCGGTGGAATTATGGATAATAAAAAAATTCAAAGCCGTTCAAATAGGTGGGCCTTCTGGAGGGTGTTTAACTGAAGAACATCTTGATATGCCTCTAGACTTTGATTCTCTACAAAATGTAGGAGCTATGATTGGTTCTGGTGGTATGGTAGTTATGGATGAGGATACATGTATGGTAGAAGTAGCCAGATTTTTTTATGAATTTTACACAAAATGAATCCTGTGGTAAATGTGTACCTTGTAGAGAAGGAACTAAGAGGATGTTAGAAATATTAGAAAGAATAGTTGCTGGAAAATCTAATGTTTCAGATTTAGATTTGCTTGAAGAATTGGGTCATACTATTACAGAAACTGCTTTATGTGGTTTAGGAAAAACTGCAGCTAATCCAGTATTAAGTTCATTAAAATATTTTAGAGATGAATATTTAGAACATATTGTTAATAAAAGATGTCCAGCAAAGGTATGCCAAGCTCTAAAGGCTATTGAAATAAATCCAGAGCTGTGCAAAGGTTGTAGTAAATGTAGCAGAATATGTCCTGTTGGTGCAATAGAAGGTAAAATCAAGGAAGTATTTACAATTGATCAAAATAAATGTATTAAATGTGGGGCTTGTATTGAATCATGTGCTTTGCAGCTATAGAGGAGGTTTAAACTATGGGGACAATGATTATTAATAATAGAAAAGTAGAATTTAATGGTGAGAAAAACGTTTTAGAAGTAGTAAGAAAAGCAGGTATAGACTTACCTACATTTTGTTACCATTCTGAGTTAAGTTTATATGGTGCTTGTAGAATGTGTATAGTTGAAGATGATAGAGGTAAGATATTTGCTTCATGTTCTCAAATTCCTAAAGATGGAATGGTTATATTTACCCATACACAAAAGTTAAGAAGATATAGAAAATTAATATTAGAGCTTTTGTTATCAAATCACGATAGAGATTGTACTTCTTGTAATATTACTGGCAAATGTGACCTTAGAAAATTAGCTCATAGGTTTAATATTGATGATATTAGATTCGAGCAATTAAATAATAATATGGCAATAGATATTTCAAGCCATAGTATAGTGAGAAATCCTAATAAATGTATATACTGTGGTGACTGTGTAAGGGTGTGTGAAGAAGTCCAAGGTGTTGGTGCTTTAAGTTTTACTCATAGGGGGGGTTCTAATATGAGAATCTCTCCAGATTTCAATAAGCAAATTTCAGAAACAAATTGTGTTGGTTGTGGACAGTGTAGAACAGTATGCCCTACTGGAGCTATAACTGTAAAAGATGATAGAGAAGAGTTCTGGGAAGCTATAGATGATAAAAATAAAAGAGTAGTAGTTCAAATTGCCCCCCCTGCCGTAAGAGTAGCATTAGGAGAAAGATTTGGATTGCCAGCAGGAGAAGTCACCATAGGCAAGATTGTAGCAGCTTTAAAAATGATAGGAGTAGATGAAGTATATGATACTTCTTTTGCTGCTGATATGACAGTTGTAGAAGAAAGTAGTGAATTTGTAGGTAGATTAATAAGTGGTGAAAACTTACCTTTATTTACTTCATGTTGTCCTGCATGGGTAAAGTTTGCAGAAAATAAATATCCAGAATTAGAAAATAATATTTCATCTTGCAAATCACCTCAACAGATGTTTGGAGCAGTAATAAAGGAATATTATAAAGAGGAAGATAAAAGGAATAAAAAAAAGAAACTATTATGGTATCAATTATGCCTTGTACTGCTAAAAAGCAGAGGCAGCTAGGGAAGAATTTAAAGTAGATGGTGTTAGAGATGTAGATATAGTTATTACAACTCAAGAATTGGTCACAATAATAAAAGAAGCTGGAATAGTATTTGAAGAATTAGAAGATGAATCCTTTGATATGCCATTTGGAATGGCAAGTGGTTCTGGAGTAATCTTTGGTGCTACTGGTGGAGTTACGGAAGCAGTAGTTACTAGACTATTGAAGGATAAGCCAGATCATTTAGATAAGGATATAATCTTTAAAGATGTAAGAGGCATGGAAAATATAAAAGAAGCAGTGTTTAGTGTTGATGGAAAAGAAGTTAAGATTGCAATAGTTCATGGGTTGAAAAACGCAGAAGAATTAGTAAAACAGATAAAATCAGGAGAAAAATATTATGATTTTGTTGAAGTAATGACATGTGTTGGCGGATGTATAGCAGGTGGTGGGCAGCCAGCTCCTGTTGACATAAATATGAGAAGAGAAAGGGCAAAGGGGGGGCTTTATAAAATAGATAGGACTTCATTTATAAAGAGCTCTGAATACAATCCATTAGTATTATCATTATTTGATGGTTTGCTAAAGTATAGAAAAGATTTGAATTCATGTACAAAAAAAATAAAAAAAACAATAGCATAAATCCCCCTTATATAAAAAAAACATCCAATTTTAACTTAAATTTGGATGTTTTTTTATTTTTTTAAAAAAAAGGAATTAAGAAAAAACTTGTAGAATAATTAATATAAAGAAATCCGTTAAATTCAAATATGTTATAATTTATCTGATGGATAAATGACTGTTTTTAGTTTTTGCGAAGGGGGGGAGAATAAAGTGTTTAAAACCATGGAGTTTAAAGATGATAAGCTTTATCTTATTGATCAAAGAAAGCTGCCAAGGGAACATGTAATTTTTCAATGTAATAGTTACAAAGATGTTGACTTTGCCATAAGGGACATGGTAGTAAGAGGAGCCCCCCCAGCCATAGGTGCAGCATCTGCATATGGAGTAGTATTAGCAGCTAAGGAATTTGTATCATTGGACAAATATGATTTTTTTTAATAAATTTAGAAGAAGCTATGAAAACTCTATATAATGCTAGGCCAACGGCTGTTAATTTAATGTGGGCTATAGATAAAATGAGAAAATTAATTAAAGAAAGTAAAGATTTAGTCAACAGAGAGATATATAAGGAAATAAAAAAAATTAGCAAATAGAATATATGAAGAAGATATAAAGACTAATAAAAAAATCGGAGAATATGGAAATACAATAATCCCTGAAAATGCTAGAATATTAACCCATTGTAATGCTGGAGCATTGGCCACTGTAGATTATGGAACAGCATTGGGAGTAATAAGGTCTGCCCATTATTCTAATAAAAACATACAAGTCTATGTAGATGAAACAAGGCCAAGATTACAAGGAGCTAAGCTTACTGCCTGGGAATTGATGGAAGACAATATACCATGTAAACTAATTTCAGATAATGTGGCAGCTACCTTAATAAGAGACGGAAAAATTGATATAATTGTAGTAGGGGGCAGATAGAATTGCAACAAATGGTGACACTGCCAACAAAATAGGAACCTTTATGTTGTCTGTAGTAGCTAAAGTTTACAATGTACCTTTTTATATTGCTGCTCCAATTAGCACCATAGACTTTAAAATTAAAACAGGAGATGAAATAGTAATAGAAGAAAGGGATTCTACAGAGGTAACCTATATAGATGGAATAAGAATAGCCCCAGAAGGAGTAGAAGTATATAATCCAGCCTTTGATGTTACACCTGGAGAAAATATAACGGGGGGGATAATTACTGAAAAAGGAATCATAAAGCCTCCATATAGGGAAAATATAGGAAAATTAATACATCCATAATAATAGAAGGGAGAATCCTATGGAAAAATTAAAGGTATTATTTCATATTGATGAAATACAGAGTCCACTCCACTGTCTAAATATGGAGGTGATATTATGAAGAATCGAATTTACAAAAGTATAGAAGAGAGTTTTAGCGGTATAAACTTTGGAAAGTTTGAAAATCTAGGTGATTATGACAATATTACCATTGTAGATCAAGATGGTATTATAATATTTTATGATTTTGCTGATTTAAATCATCTTAAATTACTTTCTATTATACCTGATGAAATGGTAGGTAGCAAAATAACTTCAGTATGGGCAGATTTAGATGACGATAATAGTACCTTAATGAGAGTTGTACGCACTGGGAAGGAGATTTTAGACAATAGGCAAATTCACAAAACAAAGGGTGGAAGAACTGTATATACTGTAAATTCCATATTTCCACTTTTTGCTGGAGAAAAAAATAGTTGGTGCTATTGAATTTAATAGGTTTTACTTTAACAAAGAAGATATTAAATTAGTTCATAATTACTCTCCCCCATAAAATTTATAGGAAAAATAATACTATATATACAATTGAGAATATCATTACTCAAAATCCAAGTATGATGAAAATTAAGGACAAGATGATTAGGGCATCTAAGACTGATTCTTCTATTTTAATTTATGGTGAAACAGGTACAGGGAAGGAAATGGTGGCACAATCTATACACAATTTAAGTGATAGATTTAATAATCAATATATATCTGTAAATTGTGGTGCAATACCAAGCAATTTATTTGAAAGTCTAATGTTTGGTACAGTAAAGGGAAGTTTTACAGGCTCTGATAATACTACAGGGCTTTTAGAAGAAGCCAATGGAGGAACTCTATTTTAGATGAAATCAACTCGTTAGATATAAGTTTACAGGTAAAGTTATTAAAAGCCATTGAGGAAAAAGTCATAAGAAAAGTTGGAGGAAATAAATATATTCCAATAGATATTCGTGTCATTGCAGCAACAAATGAAAACCCTGAAACTTTAGTTGAAGATGGCAGACTTAGAGAAGATTTATTTTATAGACTAGGAGTAGTTCAAATGGATTTACCAACCCTTGAAACTAGAAAAGAGGATATTGCAATATTAGTAGACAGTTTTATTGATTTTTATAATGGAAAAATGAATATCAATATTAACAGTATACATCCTGATGTTATGGAAAAATTTTACCAATATAATTGGCCTGGAAATATTAGGGAGTTAAAAAAAATGCCATAGAATATGCTTACAATAGCGTAACAACTAATGAGATTACCTTAGAAGATATCCCTAAAAAGATAAAAATATATAAAAGTAGAAATAAAGGTAAAGAGCAAGATAGTAATTTAGCATTAGGGGGGATATGTTAGAAAAATATGAAAAACAGATTATATTAGACGAATTAAGAAAGAATAATTATAAAAAAAACAGAGGCGGCAAGAAATCTAGGGATATCTAAACAATTATTAAATTATAAAATTAATAAGTATGAATTGGAATAATTTTAAATTAAATAAGCAATATAGTAAAAAAAATATTTTACTGAACAGTAAAATATTTTTTTACTATATTTTTTATACAAAGCTAGTAAATGCCATGGAAGTGGCTATTTTACTAGCTTTGTATTTTTGGCACGAAAATTGCTTTATATATAGTTGAGTTTAAAAGATTTGGTAAGTTTTAGAAAGGAGGGTAGGATTTTTAGGAAAACCATTACACCAAATCATAATATTAAATAAAGAGGGGATTTAAACTATGAATAAAACCTTAAAAGATAGCATTATTGTTGGTCTTGCACTTTTTGCTACATTCTTTGGAGCTGGAAA
>JMBX01000175.1_pt1 | contig 17375 bp, 29 predicted proteins | sample 616521 | NCBI WGS metagenome assembly JMBX01 (sample SAMN02727906, study PRJNA239997) | anaerobic digester metagenome | biome: anaerobic digester; isolation source: mesophilic anaerobic digester inoculated with municipal waste water sludge... | place: Germany: Bielefeld University, CeBiTec ...
TCGGGGGGGTTTGGAGTTGGAAGTACACAAGGATGTTTCCGGAATTCTGGAGCTGCCTGAGGACGCACCCTCTATAAACACGATTTTGGATCTGGGGGGGCCGTTTTGCGGGTCACCGCCCACCAGGTGAAGGAAGGGGGGGCCGTCACGCTTGAGGGCATGGCGGACTTGGAATTGATTTATGAAGCTCGGGATTTTGCGGTACACCAGTTAACATTGGCTAATGCGCTGCCCTTTGAGGCCATCTTTGAGAAGAAGGCGATTAAACCCGAGATGGCACTAAAGCACAGCTTAAGGCAGGTTTGTGAGGGTTATGCAGTTAACGACGGCCGCGGGCTCCGGGCTGAACTGGGCGTGCGGGGGGGTCTGCTGCGCCTAGAAAAGCCCCAGGCTGTGCAGGTTTTGACCGAAATCACGGCCGCGGGCGGCGAAGTGCAGGTCAGAAAAGAAGTAATTGGTTTAGAAAGCTTTGTAAATGAGAAGGAGCAGCAGGGGGGGTTAGTGCGGGGGGGCTAATCGAAATAGATCAGCGGTTTCCGCCCCCCCTTAGGGAACTGCTTTCTTGCCGGGCAACCGCCCACTGGACCGATTATGAGGTGGATGATGATCGTTTGGCCTTGGAAGGCGTTCTGGATGTGGAATTATATTATCTGGCCCATTCGGAAGACGATGTGAAACCTCTGTACCGGGCGGTGTTTCCGGAGGCCCTTTCGTTCCAGCACACAGTTGTTGTGCCCGGGCTTGAACCGGGAATGCAGCCCCAGATCAAATTATCCGTCTCCCAAATTCAGCCCGATTTGATCAATCGTGAGACTGTAGAGGTGGCACTTATGGTGCGCTCCGCGGTAACAGCCACTGAGTATCTGGAATTGGAAGTGGCGGTTGAGGCGGTGCAGGTTGCCCCCCCGGCGGGGGACGATCCGCCAACACTTACCTATGTTTTCGTTCAGCCCGGTGACAGCATCTGGAAGCTGGCCCGTCAGTACCACACGACTGAGGAGGAAATCTTCCGAAGCAATCCTAAACTTCAAGATGACCCGGGGCTTTTAAAGCCCGGCGATAGGCTGCAGATACCGCGCCGTTAAAAGTGGAATGGACCCTACGGGTCCATTCGTTATTTTGGGCATAATAACCCGTAAATGATAGGTGGGGGAAATGTCTGATGATTGCTTTGGTTTTGGCGGGCTTTTCAGGTGTGTTAATGGCGCTGCAGGGTTCTTTGAATTCCGCTTTAGGGAAGACAATCGGCCTTTTAGAAGCGACCTTTGTCGTCCAAGTGCTGGGTCCCTGACCGGGCTTTTGCTCTTGCTGTTCGGCTTAGGCCGAGGTGAATGGCAGAAATTTCGCGCCGCCCCTTGGTATACTTACTTGGGCGGGCTTTTAGGAGTGGCAATCGTGTACTTGGTGGTCGCCTCCATTTCCCAAATTGGCGTGGCAGCCGCCACCACCGCCATTATTGTAGGGCAGGTGACAACAGCGGCCGTGGTCAACTTTTTTTTGGCTGGTTTACGCTCGAACCGGTACCTCTCAGTCTCGGCAAAGGTTTAGGCCTGCTGCTTATGGCGGGCGGCGCTTGGTTGTTATTGTCCCGCTGAAAGCAGGAGGAATTCTTTGTTCAGTGCTGAAATACATGAAGGACGGAGGGGAGCGGAATGGGACAGATCTGCCTGCAAGCACAGGCGAAAGTCAATTTAACCCTCGATATCACGGGGCGCAGGCAGGACGGCTACCATCTGCTGCAAAGTGTCATGCAATCTGTCTCCCTTGCGGATCATATTACACTGCGCAAACACAACGGCACAATAGCCCTTACTACCGATCATCCTTCTTTGCCCACCGATGAACGAAATATTTGCTGGCAGGCGGCGGCCGCTTTTTTTTAAACATATTGGCATAAATGGTGGGGGTTGCCATCGATCTTGAAAAACGAATTCCCATCGCGGCCGGGTTGGGTGGCGGCAGCAGTAATGCCGCCGCAGTGCTCGTTGGCTTAAACAAGCTCTTTGGCAGCCGTCTCGATCTGCCCGAACTGCAGCGGCTCGGTTTGACGGTGGGCGCGGATGTCCCTTTCTGCCTGCGGGGGGAACGGCGCTCGTGGCGGGCATAGGGGGGGAAAAAGTGAAGCCCCTGCCGCATTTTAATTCAGCCGTTTTAATTTTGGTTAAACCGGCCGCCCATATTTCTACCGGGGGGGAAGTTTACGGGGGGGTTTTGATCCCCGAAATTTCGGAAGTTCCTTTACGCGGGATTTTATAACGCTTTTGGAAAGCGGATCTGCGCTTAATGTCCTCGGCGCTGCCTGCGGCAACGTGCTGGAGACGGTAACAGGCCGGTTGGTGCCCGAAATAGCTCTTTGGAAAAAAAACGCTTAGCCCTTGAGGGCGCGCTGGCAGCCCGGATGTCAGGCAGCGGGCCGACTGTGTTCGGCATTTTCGCCTGCGAAGAAAAGGCCCGGCAATTCTGCCTGCGCTGGCAGGACCGGGTTCAGCTCCATCTGGTGCGGCCGATGCAGTATGGTGTTGGTGTTAAGCAGATGAACGGAGGAGACTAATGTTCAAAGTGGATGCCGTTGTATTGGCAGGAGCCCCCCCAATAATGGCGAGTTGAAAGAGGTAAGCGCGGAAGAATGGGAGGCGCTGATCCCAATCCACGGCAAACCCATGCTCAATTACGTTGTGGATGCGCTGCTCAATTGTAAACGCGTTGAGAACTTGGTGGTTGTGGGCCCTCCGCTTCTTCGCGATCATCTGCCCGTCAAGGTGCGGCTGATTGAAGCGGGTTCGGGCTTGACTGAGAACGTGCTTTTAGGTGTTAACGCCACGGAAAAAAAGAATAAAGTATGTTTGGTTACCGCCGATATACCCATGATTCGCCCTGAAGTAATCGATGACTTCCTCGATCGCTGCAGCGAACTCGAAGGCGATATTTACTACCCCCCCATCGTGTCCAAAGAAGCGAGCGAACAGGTTTATCCCGAGGTGGTGCGCACCTATTTTACATTAAAAGAAGGAACCTTTACAGGCGGCAACATTTTGCTCGCGGCCCCCCCGGAAGCGATTCTGGATTCTAAATGGATTTTGGACGAGCTGATTTTTGAGCGCAAAAAACCTTGGAAAATCATCAGGCACCTGGGCCTGTACTTTATCCTCAAATTCCTGCTCAAGCAGCTTACTTTACGGCAGATCGAAAAACGGGCGCATGAGATTTTCGGGTTTGGCGGCTTGATGATTATCAGCCCATACCCCGAGCTGAGCACGGACGTTGACAAACCCAGTGACTTAACTCTGGCCGAGAAGGCGCTGCCCGTTGTTCGAAACAAGGAGGCTTAATATGCGGCGAGCACACAGAATTGCTGCGATCACCCGAACGTTAGTGGAGCAGCCCCACCATGTCTTTGATGTGGGCGATTTTGCAGAGCTTTTCGGAGCGGCCCGCTCCACTTTATCGGAAGATCTGGCGATCATCCGTTCCACTTTTGACCGCCTGGGGGGATGGGCAAAATAGAGACAATTGCGGGCGCGGTGGGCGGCGTTCGCTACCTGCCCGATTTAAGCAAAGAGCAGATTTCGGCCCACATAGAGGCGGTTTGTGAACGCTTGCAGGAACCGGAAAGGATTTTGCCGGGGGGGCTTCATTTACACGGATGACCTGATCTTTTCTCCGTTTTGCTGCACAGCGTAGGCCACATTTTCTCCACAGAATTTCGCAAATACGATCCGCAATATGTGGTTACGGTGGAAACGGCGGGCATACCGGTGGCTTTAAAAACGGCCCACTCGCTTAATGTGCCCCCTAGTGGTGGTTCGGCGCCAAAGCAGGCCCACCGAAGGACCCGTATTGACTATGAACTTTATCTCCGGCTCCGCGCAGCGGATAGAAACCATGTCTCTTTCCCGCCGGGCGCTGCCCAGCGGCAGCAGGGTGCTTTTGATTGATGACTTCATGAAAGCCGGGGGGTACTTTGAAGGGCCTGACCAACCTGATGGGCGAATTTGAGTGCACAGTGGTGGGTAAGGGGGTCTTTATCGAAACGGGCTGGCCGGAGAAAAAACTGATTGATGATCACCTAGCTTTGATTTATCTTCAGGAAGTAAATGTGGAGGAGGAAAAGTGGTGGTCAGGCCGGCCGATTGGATCTTAGCGTAGTTGAGTACAGGAGGATGCACATGGTTAAGACAGCAGCAATTATTTTAGCCGCGGGGGGGCAGGGTTCGCGCATGCAATCAGATACGGCCAAAGTCCTGCACCCGTTAGCGGGCCTGGAAATGATCAAACATGTGGTTCGCAGCGTCCGCCTTGCCGCCCTAGAGCGCTCGATCGTTGTCATCGGCTATCAGGGCGACAAAGTACGGACGGTTTTAGATGGGGGGGTCGATTTAGTGGAACAAAAGGAACAACTAGGTACGGGTCATGCAGTCAATCAATGCCGGGAGGCGCTGCGGGATTTTTCCGGGAATGTCCTAGTAACTTATGGCGATACTCCTTTGTTTCGCGCCAAGACGTTCGCCCAAGCGCTTGAGTATCATGAAAAGCAGCAGGCGGCCGCGACTATAGTAACCGCGATTTTTGCCGATCCGACCGGTTATGGGCGCGTAATCAGGGAAGGGGCAGATGTACTGGGTGTGGTTGAACATAAGGATGCCACGGACGAGCAGCTGTCGATTCAAGAAATTAATACCGGTACATATTGTTTCCAAAGCCAATTATTATTTCACTATTTAGCCCGAATTGTACCGGATAACGTGCAGGCCGAATATTATCTACGATGTGCTGCCCTTAATGATTGCGGACGGTCATAAAGTGGCCGGTTATGTTTGGAGGATGCCCGGGAGAGCATGGGTATCAACGACCGCACCCAGCTGGCCGAGGCCGAAGCTATTCTGCGCGACCGCATCTGCCGGCAGTGGTTGCAGAAAGGGGGGGTGACCATCGTTGATCCTGCCGCAACGTGGATAGAACTTGATTGCAGTATCGGGCAAGACACCGTTATCTACCCTCAAACTTTTATTCAAGGCGGCACAACTATTGGCAGAAATTGCGTTATCGGCCCTAACTGCCGTCTGAACGGCGCGCAGATCGGTTCTGGAGTCGTCATGGAGAACTCTGTTATTGTGGGTAGGCATGTGGAATGTGATAGCCGCATTGCGCCCTTTACCTTTTTGACCAGTTAAAATGGAGGCGGGTATAATAATGGAATTAGGCAGCAAAAACTGAAAGTGTTCAGCGCCAATGCGAATCTGGAGTTGGCACAGGATATATGCAAGTGCCTTGGCCTGCAGTTAGGCCAGGCGGAAGTGACCAGGTTTCGCGACGGCGAAATCAGAGTCCGCATCGCGGAAACAGTACGGGGGGCGTGGAAGTTTTCATCGTCCAGCCGCTGAATAATCCTTCTTCAGAAAACATAATGGAGCTTTTAGTGATGATTGACGCCATGAAAAGGGCATCGGCCAGAGAAGTATGTGCAGTCATTCCTTATTACGCTTATGCTCGGCAGGATCGGAAACGCAGCCTAGGGACGCGATTGCCGCTAAGCTGGTGGCCAACTTAATCACGGCCGCGGGTGCGGATCGGGTGGTAACTTTAGATCTGCATGCGGGCCAAATCCAGGGCTTTTTGACATTCCCGTGGACAACCTGCGGGGGTATTCCCATTATCCATAAATACCTGGCGCAAAAGGATTTGTGCGATGTAATTGTCGTCTCTCCCGATGTGGGCGGTGTAGTTCGCTCCAGGGAACTGGCCGATCGCCTGGACTGTTCTATCGCCATTGTGGACAAGCGCCGGCCCCCCCGGCCTAATGTGGCGGAAGTAATGAATATCATCGGAGATGTGGAAGGCAAAACAGCTGTTATGATTGATGATATGATCGATACGGGCGGTACAATTGTCAATGCCGCGGAGGCCCTGATCGAACGGGGGGGCGCCAAAGAGGTTTACGCCTGCTGCAGCCACGCGGTCTTTTCAGAACCCGCTGTGGAGCGGCTGCAAAACAGCCCGCTCAAAGAAGTGATAGTGACGGACAGCATTCATTTACCCGCGGAAAAATGGATTCCTAAACTGAAAGTGCTTTCTGTAGCCCCCCCTTGTTCGCGGAAGCAATCAGGCGCATTTTGAGGAACTATCCGTAAGCCATCTGTTTGACTAAATGTGCCAAGAATGATATCATTAGACGGAATAAAAGGAGGCTGCAATAGGGATGGCTAATTACCAGCTAACTGTGGAAAGAAGAAATAAAAAAAAGGTAAATCATATGCCCGCCGGCTTCGCAGCGCTGGCAGGATTCCGGCGGTTGTTTACGGTTCCGGGAAACCGGCTATAAATTTGGAAGTGGAGATCCGGGAAGCAGAAAGGGCACTGGCCGCCGTGGGCAGCTTGATTACGCTCGGGCTTGATCAAGATTCCAAGACGGTGATTGTCAAGGATGTTCATCGGGATCCGGTCAGAGGCGACTTACGGCACATAGATTTCCATGAAATCGACCTCACCAAGAAACTGGAGATCAGCGTGCCGATTCGTGTCTATGGAGAAGAACATCGGGTGGGGGACGGCGGCGTAGTCACCACACTGCTGTGGGAAGTCCTTGTGTCCTGCCTGCCTACGGACATTCCAGAAGTGATCGAGGTTGACGTAAGCCAAATGGGCATTGATGATGTGATCAGCGTTGAGGATCTTGAACTTCCCGCCGGCGTTGAAATTATGGAAGAGCCGGACGAGCCCGTTGTCAGGGTTGGCTTGCCCGATCTTATCGTTGAAGAGGAAGATGAAGAAGTTGACGAGGATCTGGATGAGCTTGATGAACTGGACGAAGACGCAGAAGAAGCCGAAGAGGGCGAAGCTGTAGTAGAATCGTCCGAAGAATAAACCTAGCGTCCGAAAGCTGCGCACAGTGTCACGATTTTACACTGTGCGTTCTTTTGTGATCTCTTTTTGGGGGGGCGAAATTGTGACGGTGAGAATAATCGTGGGCTTGGGTAATCCCGGGGGGGCACGTTACGCCCAGACCCGGCACAACCTAGGGTTTTGGGTTTTAGACGCGCTCAGCCTGCGCTGGCAGCTACCCCCCCTCGCCAAGCATCGGTTTCAAGCGCGCTGCGGCGAAGGGCTTGTCGGGGGGGACAAACGGGTGATTTTAGTCAAACCCCAGACTTTTATGAACCGCAGCGGTGAAGCAGTGGGCCGCTTTGTCCGGTTCTACCGAGCCGAACGGGAGGATATTTTAGTCATCTATGATGATCTGGATTTGGCCCCCCCGGCACCCTGCGCCTCAAGGGTTGCGGCAGCTCGGGGGGGCACCGGGGCCTGGAAAATGTTATTGAGCATTTAGCTTTACGGATTTCCCCGTTTGCGCCTAGGCATCGGCCAACCGCCCGAATTTCTGGGGGGGCGGCGGACTATGTATTGCAGGGAATTGAAGAGGCAGAATTAAAAGTACTTGAGGACGCATCCTTTAAGGGGGGGCCGATGCGGTAGAGACGTGGCTGCAAAGTGGGTTACAGCCCGCCATGAACCATTTTAACCGCAAGCCGGCCCCGGAATCTTAGCGGAGTAGGAAAGGGGGGGAAACGAATTGTCCTTACAAGGTCTGACCGATTTGATACGGCAGAGCAAAGAGTTCATCGCCGCCGAAAAGTGGTCCGTAAAGGCCTCACCCATATTTTCACCGGGCTTTCCGGTGGGCAGCGTTCCGCTTTTAAGCGCTATTCATGATCCGGGCCGGGTAATGCTGGTTGTGACCCCCCCAACGTTGGATCAGGCGGAAAATTAGCCGGCGATGCCGCGGCACTCATACCGCACTGTGACGCCTTAATTTGGGAAGGTAATGAACTGATGCCTTATGAAGAGGCACTGCCTGCCCTGGATTTACGTACTGAAAGGCTGAGGGTTTTACAGAGAGGCAGGCGGGCGGGGACGATTGTCTTTGCGCCAATTACAGGTTTAATGGAAGGCTTAACCGCCCCCCCTGATCGCTTCTTCGAGTCCCAACTTTCTGTAGACTTGAACTCTCGTTTTGAATTAAACGACTTAGCCCGCCGCTTGATTAGATTGGGCTATGAGCGTACCGCCGCCGTGGAAGGGCCCGGGCAGTTTAGCATCCGCGGCGGTATCGTTGATATCGCGCCCATTGACCTTGAACACCCAGTGCGCCTGGAGTTTTTCGGCGACGAAATAGACTCTCTGCGTTCGTTTAGCAGCGAAACGCAGAGGTCGCTGAAAAACATAACTGAGGCCGTTATTGGGGGGGCCGCCCGGGAGACTTTGTATGAATTCGAGGCGCTGGAGCAGATCAAAGAAGACATTTGGGAAGCGGCTCAAGCCCAAAGTGAGCGCCTGCACAGGCTGATGCGGCCGGAAGAAGGGGGGGATCAATTATTAGCGGTGGTTGCCCGCCATTTGGAGGCCTTTGATGAACGGGGCTATTTTCCCGGTATCGATCAATATAAGCCTTTTTTTGGCAGGGCAAAAACCTTATTTGATTACCTGCCCGAAGATGTGCTTTTGGTTTTGGATGAACCTCTGCGCCTCAAGGAAGCGGTTGACCATGCTTATTTGGAAATCAATGAAAACATTGCTCAGCTGGTGGAAAAAGGCCGAGTGTTGCCCGCTTTGGGCGGCCTTTATCGGGATTGGGCCGATTTGTGGGAAATTTTTCAGCGCCACACTCCTGTTTATCTCTCTGTTTTGGGCAAACGGGTTGCGGGCATGGAAGGGGCCAGCAGCACCTCTTTGGGCCTGCGCATGCCTGAACATTTTGCGGGCAGCATCGAGCGCATGCTGAAGCGGGTAAAACAGTGGCGTAAAGACCATTACCGCATTTTAATCCTAGTCTCGGGCGGCGAAAGGGGGGGCGAGCGCATTCTAGAACTGCTCCGGGAGGAGGGGGGGATACCCGCGGTCTATGTCCAGCAACTGCAAAAGGAGCTGCAGATCGGCAATTGCGTGGTGACAACGGGCAGCCTGCAGAGCGGTTTTGAATTTCCCGCGTTTAAATTGGCCGTACTCACCGAGTTAGAACTTTACGGGCGCCCTCGGGTCAAAGCCCGGCCCACAAAGGTGGAAGAGGGATTAAAAATCGCCCCCCCACGAGCTGAGGGAAGGCGATTATGTGGTGCACATTAACCATGGTATCGGTCAATACATGGGTATAGAGGCGCTGCAGGTTGACAACCGCTCCAAGGATTACTTAAATATTCGCTATGCGGGAAAGGACCGCTTGTATGTACCCACCGATCAAATCCAGCTACTGCAGCGGTATGTGGGTTTAGACGAGGGTGCACCCCGCCTTTCCAAACTGGGGGGGTAATGAGTGGGTACGGGTCAAGCAGAGGGCGAAAGAATCGGTGCATCAAATGGCAGAGGGCCTGATTGAATTATATGCTGAACGGGAGGCCATTCCCGGCTTTGCCTTTGCGGAAGACACTCCCTGGCAGCGGGATTTTGAAGTCACTTTCCCCTACCAGGAAACGCCCGATCAGTTTCAGGCCATTGAGGCGGTAAAAAGAGATATGGAAAAACCGCGGCCCATGGACCGCCTTTTGTGCGGCGATGTGGGGTATGGTAAGACGGAAGTTGCGATGCGGGCTTCATTTAAGGCGGTGACCAGCGATAAACAGGTGGCCGTGCTGGTGCCGACCACAATCTTGGCCCAACAGCATCACCGTACCTTTTTAGAGCGATTTGAGGGCTTTCCGGTCAATGTCGGGGGGGTAATCAGCCGCTTCCAGACACAGCGAGAAATCACTCAGGCGCTGCAGGGTTTGGCGTCCGGTTCGGTGGATGTGATCATCGGGACGCACCGTCTGCTTTCTTCAGACGTGAAATTTAAGGACTTGGGGCTGGTGATTATCGATGAAGAGCAGCGCTTCGGCGTGGCCCAAAAGGAGTGGCTGAAACGATCAGCAAAGAGGTTGACGTCCTGACCCTATCAGCTACGCCCATTCCCCCCGCACGCTGCACATGGCTATGGTCGGTGTGCGAGATATGAGCGTCATTGCCACCCCCCCGCCTGAAGATCGCTACCCCCCCATTCGCACCTACGTGGTAGAATATGACGCGCAGTTGATCCGCCAGGCAATCCTCAGGGAACTGGCCCGCCAAGGCAGGTGTACTTTGTGCATAACCGTGTCCAGTCCATCGATTATGTGTACAGCGAACTGCAAAAACTCGTGCCTGAGGCGCGCATAGCCATCGCCCACGGGCAGATGGACGAGGCCGTTTTAGAGCGAGTGATGCTCGATTTTTATCGCGGAGAATTTGATATTCTGCTCTGTACCACCATCATTGAAAACGGAATGGATATTGCCAACGTCAACACTCTGATTGTGGATAACTCAGATCACTTTGGGTTAGCACAGCTTTACCAGCTGCGGGGGCAGAGTGGGCCGCACCAACCGGGTGGCCTATGCTTACTTCACACACCGCAAAGACAAGGTTTTAACGGAAGATGCGGAGAAACGCCTCTCCGCAATCAAGGAGTTTACTGAATTGGGTTCGGGGATTCGCATTGCCATGCGCGATTTGGAGATCCGCGGCGCGGGCAATCTTTTAGGCCCTGAACAGCACGGCTTTATCGCCTCGGTGGGCTTTGAGCTTTATACTAAACTGTTGGAAGAGTCGATTCGGGAGCTGAAGGGCGAGAAAGTGGCCGAACCGCCCGAACCGGTGTTGGAGTTGCATGTCAACGCTTATATTGATGACCGCTATGTTGGCGATCCGGCGCAAAAGTGGAGCTGTACCAAAAGATTATTGGCCTCAATGATTTGGAAGAATGCGAAGAACTGGAAGATGAAGTGCGCGACCGTTTCGGTGATCTGCCCGATGCGGTCAGTAATCTTATTCAAATCGGCCGCATCCGCGTGCTTTCCCGGTTTGCCGGAATTGCTAATATTATTGCCCGCAATCAGCATTTTGAGATTAAGTTTTGGAAGGCCTTGCCATTGATGCCCAACAGTATGCCCTTTTGCACCAGCGCTACCGGGGCAAAATTGCCTACCGCCACGGCAAAATCGGCCGGCTGTTGGTGCATAGATCCCCCCCTACCGAAGAAGGCAAAAGCCTCGCCTTTTTGACCGCTGTCCTTGCTGCCTTGCAGAATGAATAAAAGTGGAAACGCAGGTCATACTAATTGCGAGCGAACTTTAGAGGAGGGGGGGTGCGACGTTGAAGGCAACCGGTATAGTTAGGCGTATTGACGATTTAGGTCGCGTTGTCATACCCAAGGAAATTCGACGCACTTTGCGGATCCGCGAAGGCGATCCCTTAGAGATCTTTGTAGATCGGGACGGAGAAGTAATTTTGAAGAAATACTCACCCATTGGTGAATTAGGTGATTTTGCCCAGGAGTATTCTGATTCGCTGTATGAAACGACGAATCATATTGCAATCATTACTGATCGTGATGCGGTGGTCGCGGTTTCGGGGGGGCTCCCAAAAAAAACAGTGGGTTGATAAAATGTTGTTGCCATCGTGGAGGAGGCGATGGAATCTCGCCGCACAATCACCACCAAGGCGGGCGAACACCCGGAAGGTGAGCAATGGGACTTTGCCATGCAGGTCATCGCCCCCCCTATCATTTCGGAAGGCGATCCAATTGGCAGCGTGATTCTGGGTACAAATGAGATCAATCTCAATTTAGGAGAACTGGAAGTCAAGCTGTGTGAAACGGCAGCGGGGTTTTTAGCTAAACAGATGGAACAATAAAAAAACAAACGGGGAGACTCCTGGAGGGCGGTTGGTTGTTACAGAATTGATTGCCTTCCCGGTCATAAGCTGACCCTTACCGGCGTAAGTTGGAATACGGAAGGGAAGATGGCCCATGACCAAGGAGTCTTTTTTTTGCGCGGTGCGGTGATTTTGGCTGCAGCCAGCATGGTGAGCCGGGTAATCGGGCTTGCTTATATGGTTGTGCTGCCCCGAATGATTTACGCGGATGGGATGGGTTTGTACCAGCTGGTCAAGCCAATTCACTATTTCGCCGCGGTGCTGGCCATCGCGGGCATGCCGGTGGCTATCGCTAAGATGATCGCGGAGGAAGTGGCGCGGCAATCCGCAGCCGGCGTGAATAAGATTTCCGCTGGGGGGGGTTTGGGCTTATGGCGGCGAGCGGTGGTGCGGTTGCACTCGCTTTGATCATTGGGGGGCCCCCCCTTTGTTGGCCCGCCTCTTCGCCCAAGGCATGGGCGTGCAGCAGACAATCGCGATTTTGGGCTTTTCTTGTTTTCTTCTTGCACTTGGCGCCGCACTGCGGGGATTCTTTCAGGGCCTGCAGTTTATGCTGCCAACCGCGATCGCGCAGGTCGCGGCACAAATACTGCGGGTGCTGTCCACAGTGGCCTTTTGCCTATGGTTGAGGCCAAGAGGTGTTGAGCAGGCGGTAACCGGTATTGCTTGGGGGGGCTTTGTTGTGGGCGAAAGCACAAGCTGGCTGGTGATGCTGGCCTTTTATGTTTCCTACAAAAGAGAATTATTAATGGAACTTCCCGCGCAGCCTCCGGCTGAACCTAAACAGCGAATGCAGCACAAGGCCGGGGGGGTGATTGTCACAAGACTGCTGCGCCTTTCCGTTCCGGCCGTGGTTGTCACGGTGCTGTGGCCCGTGATGCAGCTGGCGGACAGTCTTTTGATTCCCCCAGCGCATGCAGGTGGCGGGATTCAGCACAGAAGCGATCAGGGAGGTCTGGGCATTTGGGCATGGCACTCACCTTAGCCCATTTCCCCCCCAACATTGTAACAGTGGCCCTGGCTACGAGCTTGGTGCCGGCTATCTCAGAAGCATGGGCTTTAAAAAACAGGCGCTTGGTGAAATATAGGACGGAGGAGGCGCTGCGCATGGCGCTGATCTTCGGAATTCCCTCATTTGCCGCCCTCTTCGTCTTGGGTGAACCTTTGGGGGCGGTGCTCTTTGGTTACGCCGCGGTGGCCCCCCCTTAAAGATTCTGGCGTTTGGTACGATCACTTTAGGCCTCATTCAATCGTGCACCGCGGTTTTGCAGGGAATGGGGGGACATGTTTATTCCGGTGCGCAACCTGTTTTTCGGTGTGGCAGTTAAATTTGCCCTAAATTATATCTTGCTCGCCGATCCCGCTTTGGGCATCCTTGGCGCCGCTTTCAGCACGGCCGCGGCTTGGGCCGTTGTGGCCTTGTTAGATACCTGGGCCGTTTATCGCCGGGTGGGCAGTGTTCTGCCCTTCAAAAGGGGAGTTTTGTACCCCCCCCTCATCGCGGCTGCGGCCGCTTCCTTTTCCATTTATTTTCTGCGGGATACGCTTGTTTACTTTATTGCCGATGCCGCGGCAACATTGATCAGTTTGACCGCGGGGTTTCTGCTTTACTTTTTACTATTGGTGATGTGGGGCAGTTTGGAAGGGCGAGATTTGCACCTTGTTCCCGTTGTGGGCAGGCGCCTGGAACAATTTCTTCAAGCCTGGGGGGGTTTTGCGCAGTTGAAGTTTGGCCTCAACCCAGAATTGATCCAGTTCGTCCAGGGACATACGCTGCAGATCCAGGCCCTGTGCCTTGATCATTTCCTCCATGAGGCGAAACGCGCCATAAATTTGGCGGTAGCCTCCTGTAGGGCGAATTCGGGATCTATTTCGGCAAAACGCGCTAAATTTACCGCGGCAAAAAGTAGGTCGCCCAATTCCTCGCGCATACCTTGGCGATCAGCGTTTTCCAGCGCTTGGCGCAGTTCTGTCAGTTCCTCATCTACTTTAGCCAGTACGGCCAGGGGGTTGATCCCAATCAAAGCCCACTTTGGCCGCTTTTTTTGCACTTTTTCTGCCCGCATTAAAGCGGGAAAGACTTTCGGCACGCCATCGACTGCCGAAGTACGGGCCGCGGCCGTTTTTTTCCGTTCGTTTGATAGCATCCCACTTTTGGGCAACCTCTGCGGGTGTCTGAGCGTGTTCTTCGGCAAAAACGTGGGGGGTGGCGGCGGATCAGCTTAGCGCTGAGGTTGTTGATTACATCATCAATTGTAAACGCCCGCTTCTCCGCGGCGATCTGTGCATGGAGCAGCACTTGCAGCAAAACATCGCCTAATTCGTCCATCATTGCTGCAGAATCATCCTGCTCAATCGCTTCAAAGAGCTCATAGGATTCTTCCAATAGATAGCGTTTTAGGCTGGCGTGGGTTTGTGCGCGATCCCACGGACAGCCGTGGGGGGGCGCGCAGTTGCGCGATGATGTTTACCAGGCGTGGCCAACTCATTAGATCACTCCTTGCGGTTTAAAGGGAAAAGCCCCCCTGCAGACAGGGGGGGCTTCAGGATAGACTGTTTATTTAGGGGGGGCAACTGCTTCCCGTAGGGATTTGCCCGGCCTGAAAGCGGGGGGGACCTTAGTAGCCGGAATCATGATTTCCTCTTTAGTTGCGGGGGGGTTAACCCCTTTGCGAGCCTTGCGATCTCTCACTTCAAAGGTGCCGAATCCCACAATAGTAACCTTCTCTTCCTGGGCTAATGTTTCAGAAATAGTTGCAAATACCGCTTCTACGGCTTCGCTTGCAGCTTTCTTGGTCATGCTGGACTTTTCCGCAACACTGGCGATTAGTTCCGCTTTGTTCACAAATAGACCTCCTTTAAGGTAGAAATATACTCTGTTATTCGAGGATTAATCGGGTTTTCCTGCTGCAGTGGTAATATTTTCCCCATTAACTTGGATATTACACGCCTTTGGCGAGATTTTTGTCAGCAACTTGGTGAAACTACTAAAAAGGACGTGGGAGGTAAGCAATGCGCAGCCGAAAGAATCAGGCGGTGGCAGTTGGCTTAGTTCTGGTTTTGGCAGCCACAGTCACCGTTTTAATCAGCTGGTCCGGGGGGGATGACAGCAACATCGCCCGGGATCTGAAACAGGAACCGGAGTTAAGTGTTTACGTGAACGAAAGCAAGGAAATTTGAAGATGCCCCTCGAACAGTATGTGGCCGCGGTGGTGGCGGGCGAAATGTTCCCGGATTGGCCGGTAGAGGCCTATGCGGCCCAAGCAATCTTCGCCCGCAGCTTTACGATGGATTTTGTGGCCACAGGCGGCATGCAGGAGAAATATGGAGCGGACGTATCTACCTCAATTGAAGAAACCCAGGCGTTTAACCCCCCCGATGCGGTCACACCCGCGATTCAAGAGGCGGTGGCCCTGACACGGGGGGGTCAAGTCATGACGTATGACAACCGCTTTGTGCGGGCTTGGTTTCATGCCTATTCGGGCGGGACCACGGCCCGGGCTAAGGAAGGTTTAGATTATAAGGAACAGGAACCTCCCTTTACGAAAAGTGTTACTTTGCCGGACAATGAGTTTGTACCGCCGGATGTACAGCGGTGGACGGCGCAGTACAGCACAGACGAGGTAGAGAGCCTGCTGAAAGAGGCGGGTGTTAACGTGGGCGATTTAAGCGCCATTACCATGCACAGCGGGGGGGTCCTACCAAAAGGGTAACCAAAATTGCCCTGGAGGGGGGGACGGGGGGGCAAAAAGAAATCAGCGGCCCCGAGTTTCGTCTTGCACTGGATTCAACCAAAATGAAATCTACACTGGTGGAAGAATTTGAGTTTTCGCCGGACCAAGGGCTTGTGATCTCCGGAACGGGCTACGGCCACGGGGTCGGGCTCAGCCAATGGGACGCTTATAAAATGGCAAAGGAAGGGAAAAAAACCGGGCGAGATTGTGTCCTCCTTCTTTACCGGGATCAAAATCCGGAAAATTTACGACTAATTCTAAGTTACACCCTTCCCGCATAGAATAATATTAAGATTGAGGCGGGGGGGAGGTACACACAGTGGACGAGAGGCGGTTAAACAATCTCAGGCATCAACTTGTCTTAGCGGAGCGAGAGCGCTTGACGCTGGACGGGGGGGTTATTCATGTAGAAAGCTTTGATGATCGGGAAATAGTTCTGGACACCGAACTGGGGGGGCCTGGTTGTTCAGGGCGAGGAACTGCATATTAAAGAGCTGAACTTAGAAAAGGGGGGGAACCTCCTGGTGAGCGGGTATGTGCGCTCAGTGGAATACTTGGGCGAATCCTTGAGTAAACGGGGGGGGAAGGGCTTGTTGGCGCGGTTGTTCCGTTAAGCCCGGGGGGGGAGGTGGACCCATGGAGAGCCTGAGCACCCAGCTTTACGCCTTTGGAATAGTAATGCTGGCCGGTATTTCGTTGGCGTTTATTTGACTTCTTCCGCGTTATCCGCGGCTTATTAAGGCCGGGTTTTTTGCCACGCCCCCCCTTTTAGATTTATTATTCTGGGTGATCTGCACCCCCCCCGTTCTAATCCTTTATCTGCTGCTTGCTAATTGGGGGGAACTGCGGGGGTTATGTAGCGATCGCCCTTGTTTTGGGCTTCGCCTTTTACAAACTGTTTCTAGGCGGCATAGTACTCACCCTGCTGCTGTTAGTTGTGCGCGGCGTATCTAATCTTTTGAGCCTGATTATTACTTTTGTCCTGTGGCTGATCGCTTTTCCCGTGCGGCTGTTGGCTCGTATCAGCCTTGGTTTACCCCCCCGCCTAAGGCTCCCCGACTGGCGCTGGAAGCCCAGATTGCGTTGGAGAAAATAGAATCAAAAGCAGGAAAATCGGCGAAAAGGAGGAAAGGATCGCAGCAGGAGGTTTGAGCTATGGCCCGGAACGCGAAAAGAAAAAGGTACAGGGGGATCGTACTCGTTGTACTTGTTTTGTGGGTCGGTTTTCATTTTGCTAAAACGCGGTGGACAACCATCGGCTGCGGCGCCAGATTTCTGATTTGGAAACACATCTGCACGTACTGCAGCTGCGCGGGGGAAGAGCTGGAAAAGAAATCGAACTCTGGCGCCTCCCCCCCGGAATACATTGAACGGGTGGCCCGGGAGGAACTGGGCCTTGTCAAGCCGGGGGGGGAAGTAGTTTACACCCTTTCCGCCCCCCTTGGAAAACGAAGTTGAACGAGATGTTGCCAAAAGAGGCGGGGGGGACTAAATCCTCGCTTTTTTTTGCTGGCGGAACCAATAAATGGTACAATTTATTTACATCGCAGCGGCGCAGGGAGGCAAAACATGACAATCGAGCAAGCAAACAGCAAGTGATCGCAGCGGGAAAGCGGCTTGTGGAGGCTAATCTCATCGTTCGAACCTGGGGTAATGTCAGCAGCAGGCTTGATCAAGATCGCTTCTTGATTACGCCTAGCGGCCGCAACTACCTTACCTTAACACCCGCGGAAATAGTGACGGTCAATATCTCCGATTTAAGTTACACCGGCAAGGTGAAACCCTCATCCGAAAGGCGTATTCATGCCGCAGTTTATGAACATTTTCCCGAAATCAATTTCGTGATCCACACTCATCAGGAACAGGCATCGATCATAGCCGCTTCCGGCCTAGATTCGCTGCCCTTGGGGGGAAGCAAACCCC
>JMBX01000176.1_pt1 | contig 17336 bp, 28 predicted proteins | sample 616521 | NCBI WGS metagenome assembly JMBX01 (sample SAMN02727906, study PRJNA239997) | anaerobic digester metagenome | biome: anaerobic digester; isolation source: mesophilic anaerobic digester inoculated with municipal waste water sludge... | place: Germany: Bielefeld University, CeBiTec ...
ATAAAATGAAAGAATCAGGTATAAATAATATGGGAGCATATTTGAGAAAAATGGGTATAGATGGTCGTATATTTATATTAGACAATATGCCTCTTAAGGAAATGAATTCTATGATGACCCGATTTGGAAGTAATATGAATCAAATAGCAAAACGAGTTAATTCCACAAGTAATATCTATAGTGAAGATATAGAAGAAATTAAGGAGATGATGAGGGAATTATGGCAATTACAAAAATCCATCCTATCAAAACTACCTTAGATTTAAGCATAAAATATATTTGTAATCCTGAAAAAAACTGACGAAGAAATTCTAATTTCCACTCATGCCTGTGGACATGAAACAGCTGCATTAGAATTTGAAATGACTAGACAATCATGGAATAGTTCTACTAAAAACTTAGCCAGACATTTGATTCAATCTTTTGATCCAGATGATAAACTAACACCTGAGATAGCTCATGAAATTGGAAAAAAAATTAATAGATGAGGCCCTCAAGGGAAAATATGAATATATACTTACAACACATATAGATAAAGGCCATATTCATAACCATATATTATTTAATAATGTTAGCTTTACCGATGGCTATGCCTATAATTCTAATAAGAAAACCTACCATCAGATTCGTAATATTAGTGATAAACTCTGCAAGGAATATGGATTATCCATTATTGAAAATCAAGGAAAAGAAAAAGGTAAGTCATATAAAGAATATCAAGAACGAAAAAGAGGAAAGAGTTGGAAAGCACAGCTCCAATACTCTATTGATAATGCTATTAAGAGAGCTAATGATTGGGAAGATTTTCTTAGATTAATGAGAGCAATGGGGGTACGAAATTAAGGAAGGTAAACATATCTCCTTCAGAGCAAAGGAGCAGGAAAGATTCACTAGAGCTAAGACTATTGGTGAAGATTATACAGAGGAAAATATTAAGAAAGAAATAGAAAACCGAGTATGCAGAAAAGAAAAATATCCTACAAAACCCAAATCTCGTGGCACTAGCCCAAGAAATCATTCTAATTTAGGTAGGATCATTGATTTAAAAAAATAACCCAAAGGCTCAAGAATTTAGAGGTTATGAAATATGGGCAAAACAACATAATTTGAAAAGCATGGCTAAAACATTAAATTTGATGGCAATTCATCAAATTAATTCCAGAGATGAACTCTATGATGCTATAGGTAAGGGAAATCTAGAGCTAACAAACATGGCTACTAACATTAAAAATATTGAAAGTAATATTGCTAGTACTAGTTTAAAAATCAAGAATATAGAAACCTATAATAGGTTAAAACCTATATATGATGCTTGGCAAATGTCGAAAGATAAAGAATCCTTTTATAAGGCACATACTGATGAAATAATCCTTTTTGAAGCTTCTAAAAAGGCATTAGAGGATTCAATTTCTCAAGATCTATTAGTTTCTGTTCCAGTTTTAAAAAAAGAATCTAAAAGAACAAACACAATTAAAAGAAAAGGCCTACCAGGATTATCAAAAACAAAAAGAAAAAGAAAGTCTCCCAACTAAATTTTTTTTGAAATCCAATCTAGAGACTTATATGCAGTGGCAGGAGCCTGAAATTAATCAGAAGAGGGAGCATTAAGTTCCCTCTTTAGTTCTTAATCAAGCTGCTCCAATCAAAATTTAAGCCCATAAATCTTTCAATTTCATCTATAGGAATAGTGCTTAATCTATCCTCAATGTTTTTTTAAATTCATTTCTAATTTCAATAATAAAATCATTTGATTCCTTTTTATTCATAAATAATGAAATTATAAAAATTAATGAATAGACCCCTTGCCTTGCATTTAGCCTTTTTTTTCCTTTGAGAGTCATTTAATCGTCTACCTAAAGTAGGATCTACAGTATTAGGAAGTTTGTTTCCAAAATTCATATAAATATCATCAATGGGTACTTTAATTTTTGTAATATAAAATCTTTCATTATGGGCACAAATATTTCTATATATACTTAAAATCTGTAAAATTCTTGAGGTATTGACAATTGATAAATCATCTGAAATTGATGGGGGGGTAGAATTTAAGTTTAGTGAATTAATTATATCCATTTGCACATCTCTTTTTTTGAAGAGTGAATAAATGGCTTACATTTCCAAAGGTTAATACATTCATTAAAATCCACATTGGCATATAACCATGTTGTTCCAAATAAGATTTAATTGAGTCATTTTTTATTTTTCCTTTGCTGACCTAAGGTTCTATATACTGTGGCTATATAATTATCATATGTAGATTGCCTATCCCACCTTGTACAATTTCTTCTAGGATGATTAAATGATACAGTAGTACTAACAACTCCATAACTATTGTTAGTATAGACAGTATATAAATCAGTAAGATCATAATATTTCCTTCTTAAATATTCACTGTCCCTATGCAGATTTACACGCTCTATTTCAGTATTTCCAGGTTCTTCATATAAATGATAATGATAAAACGACTGAACTATTTGATTTTTTTATAATTTCTTCTATCTTTAAAATTTCTCTTAAAAATAGAAGCCTTAAACTAGTATCAAATTTCAACAAGGCCTCCAATTCACTTATGCGTGTCCCAGTTATATACCGTTCATTTGGGCTTGTCCCCTTATATAGAAAGGGATCTTTATAGCCATTAATCAAATTATAATAATTATATTTATTTAAAAGGATTTTCTCTTCACTACTATTATCAATGCTCATATTACGTTCCCTAAGAATTTCAACCCTTTCGCTATATATAGAGAATTGTTTTTCCATCCAATTTCACCCCTAATATGTAGAAAGACTGAGGGAAAAAAATCACCCGCAGCCTTTAATCGATCTTTTGTAATGTCATTTTATCATATAGTATTCACCAAATCAATAAAATGTTACCCTTATTCTATAAGTAATTTATATAAAAATGAAATAAAATATCGATATAAAATAGAAAGGCTGAGGGCAGTAAATCACCCGCAGCCTTTAATCGATCTTTTGTAACTTAAATTATATCACAAAATATTAATCGATTCAACTAAAGTTTATTCAATTTTAAAAGTTTTATTCATGTATTTTACAATTATTGTATAATAATGCATAATCTATAATAAATTACACCTATATATACTACTTAAAACACCTCTTTTAATGGTCTCCAAGCATCATAAGAAAGATCATCTTTATATACAGTATTATTAATAAATAATCTAGAATTTTTATCCCTAACAAATCCCCAATTTATATTATGTTTTCCGCATATTCTTTAAAGGCAAGAAATTTATTTTCAACCATACTATCTATGTTCTTACTCCTTCCTTTTTGCTCCCCCCCACCCTTGGTCTCTATAATCCATACTTCTCCATTTTTCTTTTTAACAATGTAATCAGGATAGAATAATAGCTGAGCAGACATCCCTTGTAAATAAACAATAGACATATATTGTTGACCTGTATCACCATTTTTATAAATCCACTCAATATCATCTCTATCTTCACAATGAATCTCAAATAACCTCTCACTAGTAGAACGCAACCCATCTACGGTCATTTGTGTTGTATATTTTTCATATGCATTGCTTAAAAATATCTCTATATCTTTTCAGTAGGGTCAAATCTAACCTTGTCTTCTGTAGGAATGGTAAAGATTAGCTTTTTTTTAGGCTCTAAATATAATCTTTGTTGTCCCCCCCTATATACCTGGTATATATCCTGTGAAGCCACTTCCCTAAAATCATCCCTCAGCTTTTTCGCATTATTTATTACAAAAGCATACCACTCTAATTTATTTAGTGCTAAAATCTTATTTTTTTTGTCCTTGGTCTTGCTGCAAATAATCTTCTTAATATTGCCCTGACATTTTCTTGAGTCATAGAAGAAGCTTTTTTTAATTAAATCTATTGAGTGAAGTAAATCCAATCCATGTTCATGGGTATTAACTTTATAAGAAATTTCTCCATAATCTATAGTTTCCTCCATTACAATATCCTTAAAGGTTACAAATCTCCCACGCCTAAAGTATCCAAAAATTTCATCTCCCATAATAAAGCCATTATTCTCAAGTATTTTTTTGTTCCCTTTTTTTTATCTATCCCTAGTTCATATTTTTCTATATAGAATTTATATATATTATCATAAATATCTGCAAGACCTATACCATCATAATCTAAATCCCTTAATTCCTTTTCTAACTGAAAGGTTTTACATTTGTCCTTTATGAATAACCTCTTAGTCTCATAGCTATTGCTCATGCTATCAATAACAGATTCCTTATACTTCTCGTCAAAAGTATATAAATAACAACAATCAAGAACTTCAATATCGTAATGTTTAGCTTCTGGCATTCTTCTTATTCTTCCAATGGTTTGAATCTCAAAATCCTCACTCATATTTTCACGAAGCTTGATTAAAATCTTTGCCCTAGGACAATCCCAACCTGTAGATATGGCCTGTTTAATTAGTAAAAACGAAGGTGAAGCATTTAGCCCAGTTATATCTTCAATATTTATCTTGTCGTTTGTATCTGCCATCCATTTTGCAACCATTTTATTATCATAAGTATATCCTAAATCTTCTAATTGTTTTTCTACCCTTTCAATTTGTTCTTCAGATGAATTAGGAAACTGTATAATAACGAGTGGTCTAATATTCTTATCTAATTTTTCATACTCTCTTAAAATTTCCTTTCGCTTTTTATCAGCTAATTCAATAAGATACTTAGATTCTGTAGACAAAGCCAAATCATCACTTGCTTCAACATCTTCATTTATATACATTGCTCTTGTAATAAGCCCAGAATTAATAACCTCAATTTCATCTATTTCATACCATTCATCTAACTTGCTTTGTTTTGCAGTTGCAGAGACCCTAATAATATGTTTTGCTGAAAATGCATTTATTATATCATTAGCCTTAGCTGTATTATGTTTATGTTCTTCATCTACTATTACAATAAAATTTAACCCATTTCTATGGGCATCTGCAATCCTATCGAATAAGTTTTTCCTTTCATTTTCTGTAATTGACTTATTATTTTTATTAGTTACCATTTGCCAATTTATAAATGTTGTAGAGTCTTCTTTAAATCCCCCAGTTAATACATCTTGTAGATTCATAGATTTTAAATGAGGAGCTAGTTCTTCCATTTTTTTCTTTAGATTGTTCTTCTAGTTCTCCATCCCCCTGGGCAAAGCCATACAAAAGCAGTTTTTTTCATAAACAAATTCAACATACCTATCAATAAATGCTATTAAAATAACAGTTTTTCCACTTCCAGTAGGACTTTTTACTACTAGGGTTTGCTTCCCATTAACTTCTGTAGTTTTATCTATTAGATAAGATACGCACTCCTCCTGAAATTCAAATAATCCTTTTGGTAAGTTTATCATATCTCTCCTACCTCCTTTAACTCATTTGCAAAATAATACTCTGGTATAGTTATAACTTCAATTCCACGATTATTTATTTCTTTAAGTTGCTCTGTATCAAAGAAAATATAAGAAGGCTTGTATATTTTTTTTACATTTATTCAACCTATCTTCATCCTTAATCAATTGAAGCACGCCATCTTCATTATAAAGGATTATATATTTTTCATTATCTATTTTTATATGATTTTCAAGTTGTACCATTTCCTTAATATGGTTCATTAATTCATCTGAAATATATAGATCCTCATCTCCATAGCGATCTATATAGTCTGTCTTATAATATTTTAGATTATAACTATAGTCTTCTTTAATGTTTAACATCCTTTGATAAGTTATTTCTTCACAAATATTATTTTCATTATTAGTACAGATAATAAACTTCCTATTCCCATCATCCTCTTTATTTAAATCAAGTACCGCATGAGCAGTAGACCCTGAGCCAGCAAAGAAATCTAGAACTGTAATATTCTTATCTGTGTGAAAATTAATTAATTGTTTTAACATCTTAACGGGTTTCTTACCACTATTAAAAGCTACCCCCCCTCCTTCATGTCTTATATTTCCAAAATCTGCACTATAATCAAAGAAATTTGGAATAGGAATATATCTTAATGATCCTTCTTCACTTTCCATTTCCTCTAATCGATATAACGGTATTCCTGAATACATTTTTCCTCTTTTAGCATTCTTTCTTTTTGGACCAGTATAGTATCTATAACCTAAGCCATCATCACCTCTCCCATGCACTTTGTAAAGGCAATTCAAACCATCTATTTCTACCCTTGGTTCGACAATTTCCTGAAATACCTTACCATAGCTCATAGTTGTGTAAACACTCCCTGAAATCCATGTTTCTTTTAAATATTTAGGATCACCACTTTTATGTTTTTTTTATATCCCACTCCCCTTTTTTTGAAAACTGTTACCTCATGCCCATTTATATTAATTAATTCACCATCTGTTAGTTCCGATATTTCATATATAAATTTATCAGATGTATAATATTCTGTCGGTTGGTTGGGTACAAATTTCTGATAGTCTTTAGCATATATTAAAACATATTCTAATAAAGGTTTAAAAGCTTTTTCTTCATTTAAACTCTTATCGGCATACCTCACCTGAACATGAAAATTAGTAATGAAATTTTGCTCACCAAATATCTCATCACATAATACTTTTAATACAGCCTGCTCATTGTCATCTATACTTATGCAAATAAACCCATCGTCTTTTAAGAGTTCTTTAGCTATTTTCAACCTATTATTCATAAATGATAGCCATTTTGAATGTTTAAAACCATCCTCTTGATCAACATATTTATCATCATAAATAAAATCTTTCTTCTTTGTATTGTACGGCGGATCAATGTAAATTACATCAATCTTCCCTTTATGGGTTTTTTTGTAATAAATAAAGACTATGCAAATTGTCCCCCCTTCAGTTAAAAAAATTATATGGTTCTTCTATATCCATTATTATTTCTTTATCCTCGACTTCAGTAAAACTGGTATCTTAGTTTTTAATTCTTTATCTACTCTTTCCTCATGTTCCTCCCAAACAAGCCCATATTTTTTTCTCTGTTAATGCATTTTCAATTTCATTTATTGCTATTATACTAGTATCATCATTATGTTGTTTCCTTAATTCATCAAGGAATTCTAGCATTTCTTTACGTTTCATTTTGGATAGGTTGCTCATTTTACCACCTCATTTTTTTTCAGATACATATTCAACAATATCACCAATATCACAATTGAAATACTCACATATCCTTCCTAAAATATCCATGCTTACATGCTCATTTTTACTAAGTCTAGACATTGTAGAAGGTGTGGTTGATATTGCCTTTTTTTAAATCTGTCTTATTCATATCATTGTCTATTAGCAATTTCCATAGCTTATTATAACTAAATCCCATTATTAACCTCCACTTAATATTATATTAAAATTAATATATCCATACTTTTAATATGTATATACGTACTTATTTTATGTTTTTAATTATACCATATCTTTCCTAGCTTATCCACATAAAAAAACCCATGATAAGACCTATCAGTCCTACCATGGGATATATTCTATAATTCTACGCCATCTTTTTTTAAAGCCTTTCTCATTTTTATGTTCATTTGATAACTTAACATTAGCTTTTAATTCATTTAATAGAGATGCTCTTTCTAATTTACCTATCTTTTCTTTTGTCATAGGTTTTTCTACTACAATTTTAGTATCAATTATCTCCCCCCCAACAGTATTCTCATGCTCCAAATCATACAGCACATCATCAAAATAATCATTAATAAGATTTATGCCATCATTGTCCATAAATCTATCATACATCTCATCTAAAATTGATTCATCTACAATTCCTTTTTTCTATTGAAATCAGAGTCTTTACAAAGTCCTGATAGTTACTATTTATAATATCATTAATGGTATCCTTTATATCTTCATAACCCTTTCTATTTTCAGTGAATATTTCATTAGGTATTGTATCGTAATAATGTCCTTGATTCCAAAATACTTTTTCTCCATCTCTTTGTATCCCATGGGCTTCTATATATTGTCTACCATCAAATAATAGTGCATCCTCTCCTTTTACCTCTAGTACAATGGTGGCATCAGAAAGGGATGTCTTGACGACATCCCCCCCTCTCTTAATATCCATTATTCCTTTATTATTATCGTAATCTATCCCTTTCTCACTAACATTCTTTATGCTATTAACCATATCCTGATATCTAAAATTTTTACTCTGAAATTCATTCACTTCTTTACTAAAAGACAGGATTTTTTTCCTTTCCCACTACATAATGATCCAGGAACTCTACCCCCTAAGGCTTCACACATCTGTACAACCTTATCTGTCATTGATATATCTTCTATACTAGGAGTTGGATTTCCGCTTGGATGGTTATGAAATATAGCCACACCTTTTAAATCATCTAATCTTAGTAGGTTTTTTTTGCTATTACTTTAAGATCTACAATTGAGGAATCTGTTCCACCCTTAAATAATTCCCCCCCTGCCGATATAACTTTTTCATCATTATCATAGGCAATAATCCCAAATACTTCTTGATGATGGTGTTGAAAACCTATCTTTAATTTTTCTTTAATGCTATCAGTTTCATCAATTATATTTAATCCTATCATTTCATTCTTAGCAAAGTAGCTTGAGAAATCCGTATATTCTTCTTTAAAACTAAAATCATCCTTTAAATATTCATCATTTCCATCATTGATTATCTCATATGAGTTAGAAGCATAAAAAGAACGTCCAACAGAAGTTGAGATAAAAATATTCTTATCTTTACTATAGCCTAGCGAATCTTATTATTTTATTCCTATATTTTCAAATGTAGATTGTAGCTGAGAAATTCTATTGTTAGGAGTATCTTCACTAAATGCTATAAAAGCCCTAGTTCCACCAGATATTAATCCTTCTTTTAAGGTCTCTTTAATGTCATTTTTTTTCTGCTAAGTCTTGTCCTTTTTAAAAATACTGGTTGGTTTTTAGTGTCTACAAAATAATAGTCCCTGCATCCTTTGTAGGCATTGTAGTTGATTTTACATAGTCTACAAATATATCGGGACTTTTGATTGCTTTATTTTTATTTCTAATATCTGCCTTAGCAAATTCTATGAAATCTAATAAAGGTTTTACTTGTAAATCTTGATTTTTAACCTTTTTATATAGCTCTTCCTTTGTTCTACAATCAAATTGTTCATATAGACTACTCATCCTTATCCACCTCACTATCTAAGTCAATGTCAAATACTGTGAGTAATTCTTTTAATTCCATTACCTTAATGTCATCTGGATTATCCCTAATGTATTCCATAAGTTTCTGATGATTTCCCACATTGAAATAATTTAATAAATCATTTGCTTTTGATTCCTTACTCATAACTTCCCTCCTATAATTCTATTTTTGCAATGCCCCCCCTGTCAATGCAATTTCCATTTTTATTTGCTATTACTTCTTTTTAGCTTTTAAATCTTCTAATAAGGATTTCCTTTCCGCATTGGATTCTTGTATATTTCCACTATCTGTCCTTTTATTCTCCCTTTCATCTAGTTCCCCCCCATAGGTTGATACATTAGAATCCCTATCATCAGCGTCATACCGGTCTATAACACCATCATTATCCTTATCTAGGTCTAATGGATCAATAAACTTTTCCATATCCTTTTCTTCAATATAAACAAGATTAGAGAAGTCTAAAAAGCGAAGTTCGTATTCTACAAAATCATGTAAACTCTGATATTTTTCACTATGGACTAGTTGTCCATCAATATATCTATCTATACTATAATTTTTTTAGATTTATCTCTGCCTGAATTTCATGCTTACCATCCTCTGTTGTAGTACATGCTATACCTATATGTTCTAGATCAGTGTAATTAAATGGCCTAAGTTCTTCATCATATTCTTCCGCAATAAATTCCATTATCAATTCCTTTGCAATGTCAAGTTCTGAATCCATGATTTCTTTATCCCTATTGCCTTCTTTTTCTTCCATATTTAATATAGAATCTAATTCTGCAAGTCTAGTTTGTTTTTCTTTTAATTCTTGTTCATAGGCAAAGGGCTTTGATAGTTCACTTTTTTGCATTTTGTAGCTGTATTTGCACATTGGAAAGTTGTTCCTTAGTATCTTCTAATTTATCTTTCATTCCATCTAATAGATTATCTATTCTTGTAATATTTCCATGGACATCACTTCCAAGGGTTGTGGAGTGATTTAGTGAGTTTTTTTAAGGCTAATTTAAATTCATGTGAAAAACTATCAAAGCTCAATTCCATCTTGAATCCCCTATAGGACCCAATTACTTTTGGCTCACTACTTTTTAATGTTTTACAAACTTCCAACAATGCCTTTCCTGCATCTTCTTTTTTCCATATAAAGCTGTTCTCCTATTTTCATAGGTTGTAAATTTTTTTTCTGTCCTTATGACTTGATATTGTGTTTCCTTTAAGATGAGCTATATCTTTTTCATATCCTTCTATTCGTCCTGAAAGCACTTTTATTTTGCTTGGATATAATTTTAATATATTATCCTCTAAGGTGTATTTCTCGCTTAAATAACTGGCATTTAACATCTTTAATTTTGATACCTGGACATCCAAGTCCATCTTCTCTTTAATTAATGGATTTCCTGTTGCCAATGCTTTTATTTCTGCATAAGATAAGGCTGATTCATCTATATCTTCAGCTGACCTTACTGGAGATTTTGAAGTCATTATTTGGCTAATAAACTTCTGTTTATTCTCTACTAATTGAAATAAATAAGCATCAAAGGAATTCTCTGTTACATAGCGAAATATTTGAACCCTTTCATTTTCATTTCCCTGCCTTACTATTCTCCCCCCCATACGTTGTTCCAAATCTGCTGGTTTCCAAGGACAATCCAAATCATGTAAGGCTATCAACTTGTTTTGGGCATTGGTACCTGAGCCCATCTTTTGTGTAGATCCTACTAGTACCCTTATTTCTCCACTTCTTACTTTGGTAAATAGTTCATCCTTTTGTTTCTCATTCTTTGCATCATGTATAAATGCAATCTCTTCTCTTGGAACCCCCTTATCTATCAACTTGTTTTTTATATCATCATATACATTAAAGCTTCCATCTCCTTTGGTGTAGACATATCACAGAATATAAGCTGAGCTAATGATTTATCCTTCGTATCTTCCCAAATTTTAAATACATTATCTGCACATATAGCCACTTTCCCATTATCATCTGGTGGAAGATTTTCATTTATTAATCTTTGATCTAAGGCTAATTTCCTGCCATCATTGGTTATTTTAAGCATATTATCTATGCTTGGGTCTACCCCTCTTGTCCTTACAATCTCCGCCCTTTCTGATAAGCTTGCTACCATCTCTTTTTGATGTTCACTAGGTTCTACTACAATTGTTGAAAATTCCGCCTCTGGTACAGGTAGATTTAACATATCGGCAGTTTTTATATCTGCTACCTCTTTAAACATAGACATTAACTCGGGAAGATTATAAAATTTTGCAAATCTAGTTTTTGGTCTATAGCCTGTGCCTTCAGGAGCTAACTCAATGGCTGTTACTGTTTCTCCAAAGGTGCTTGCCCAGGCATCAAAATGGTGTAGTCCTTGTTCTTTTAATGTATTGAATTGTAAATATCTTTGCATAGTATATAGCTCTGTCATACTATTAGAAATTGGTGTACCTGTTGCAAATATAACTCCTTTACCACCTGTTATTTCATCCATATATCGACACTTCATAAACATATCACTAGATTTCTGGGCTTCACTCTGTCCTATACCTGCAACATTCCTCATTTTAGTGTATAGAAAAAGATTTTTGTAACTATGAGCCTCATCTACAAATAGTCTATCTATACCTAATTCTTCAAAATTAACTACATCGTCTTTCCTACTTTGATCATTTAACTTTTGAAGTTTAACTTTAAGGGATTTCTTTGTCTTTTCTAATTGCTTAATAGAAAATTTATCCCCCCCCTTATTTTCTTTTAATTCTGCTATTCCATCAGTTATTTCATTAATTTGTCTTTCCATCTCAAGTTTCTGTCTTTCCATTGACATTGGAATTCTTTCAAATTGGCTATGACCAATGATAACTGCATCATAATCTCCTGTTGCAATACGCCCACAAAATTCCTTTCTATTTTTGGGTTCAAAATCCTTTTTAGTTGCTACAAGAATATTGGCTGATGGGTAAAGTTGCATAAATTCATTTCCCCCCCACTGTTCAGTTAAATGATTAGGCACTACAAATAATGATTTATGGCAAAGTCCTAATCTTTTACTTTCCATTGCAGAAGCTACCATTTCAAAGGTTTTACCTGCACCTACACAATGGGCCAATAGTGTATTGCCTCCATACAATGTGTGAGCTATGGCATTTCTTTGGTGCTCCCTTAGTTCTATATTTGGATTCATTCCTGGGAAAACCAAATGACTTCCATCATATTCTCTAGGTCTAATTGAATTAAATTTTTCATTATATAATTTAGTTAATCTATCTCTTCTTGAAGGCTCTTTCCAAACCCAATCTACAAAGGCTTGTTTAATAGCTTCCTGTTTCTGCTGTGCTAACATGGTTTCTTTTTTTATTGATAACAGTTCTTTCCACCCCATCAGCATCTGTTATCTTATCCAGTACCCGTACATCTTTTAAATTTAATGTTTCCTCTAATATCTTATAGGCATTTATCTTCTTAGTTCCATAGGTCATATTGGCCCGTACATTATCCTTATCTACTGATTTACCTTCTATATTCCAATTTGCAGTATAGGGAGAAAAACGGACATTAATATCCCATTTGTTATATCCTGGTGTTTCAAAGGTTTCAAACATAAATTTCTCTATATCTTTAGTTGGTATCCAAGTTGCTCCAAGACGTACTGTGATTTCACTTGCGGTTAAATCCTTGGGTTGGACTTCCTTTAAAGCTTTTCTATTTATCTCATAGTGTTTGGCAAATTCATCTCCTAAACTACTTATCCTTTCAATAGAAGCTAGTTTTTCACGGACATTTCCCGAGAGATATTCATCAGCTGTTTCATATACTCCTTTTTCTATGTCTAGACCTATAGACTTATCAGGGTTTCTAAATATAATCCCTTCTAAATCCTTTACAATATCTTGTTTAGATAATCCTGTTAGTTCTTCCATATAATCTAAATCTACTTTTGCCTTTTCACTAATAGATAAGGCTAGGGCTTCACTTGGTGTATCTACTTCTGTAACTACTACATGCTTTCTTATGGTCCTTTTTGTAAATATATCTGCCTTACGTTCAAACTCTTGATTATTGCCTATGATTTCAAGGGAACAAAGTAATGCATAGGAAGAATCTTCATCAAAAATCTTTGCATTTTCCTTTGAATTAAGTCTTCCAAATTTTTTTAACAAAATTATCATATTGTTGATTTAATTCTAATTGAATTGATTTAATTTCTGTATCTCCATAATCTTCAGCTTGAGATTCAATAAGTCTTCTAGTTATATCCCTAAGCCCCCCCACCATTCTCTTTAGTCTATCTAACTCTGTTTCCTTTAAATCTTGACGAATCATTTGTGAATTTTCCCTGAAATATACTTCTCCATCAACTATTGTAAACTAAAGTTTCGCACATTAGGATCTGCTGGTATAATTGCACCTTCGTCTATTAATACTCCCTCTGATATTTCTATTTCCTCAAAGTGCCCTTGAATATATTTAATCACTTCATTAAGCTGTTCTTCTAAATTTGCTCCTTCTATTGGCTTACAAGCACTATTTAATCCATATTGGGCAGTTTCCATAGTCATTTCACCCAGTACCATCTCTGGATTATTGATAAAATATTGATTTATACGAATTCCATTTTTATCTTCACCTATGTGAACCCAATCTGGTTCTAAATCAATAATACGGTCTCTTTTTTTGAAGAAATATGATATCAGATGTTACTTCTGTCCCTGCATTTCCTTTAAAAGCATTATTGGGCAGGCGAATAGCACCAAGAAGCTCTGCCCTCTGTGCAATATATCTTCTTACCTGTTCTCCCTCCTTATCCATTGTCCCTTTTGATGTAATAAAAGCTATGATTCCACCTGGCCGTACCTTATCTATGGTTTTAGCAAAGAAATAATCATGAATTAAAAAATTATTTTTATCATATCTCTTATCTGCCACCTTGTATTGACCAAAGGGGACATTTCCTATTGCCATATCAAAAAAAGAATCAGGTAGATTTGTATTCTCATATCCATCAATAGTAATATTACTACTCTGATAAAGTTGCTTTGCTATTCTCCCAGTTAAATCATCTAATTCAACACCATAAAGTCTGCTATTATTCATATTTTCAGGTAATAATCCAAAAAAAGTTTCCAATACCACAACTAGGTTCTAGAATATTTCCAGTTTTAAAACCCATATTTCCCATAGCCTTATACATTGACCTAATAATAATAGGTGAAGTATAGTGAGCATTTAGGGTGGATTCCCTAGCACTTGCATATTCTGACCTTGTTAATAAACCTTTTAAGCTGAGATACTCTTTTGTCCAAGATTTATTATCTATATCAAAGGCCTGTGAAAGTCCTCCCCCCCAACCTACATATCTAGATAATATCTCTTGTTCCTCTGGTGTTGCTAATCTATTTTCCACTTCTATCTTTTTTTTAGAGTCTTAATAGCTTCTATATTCCATTGAAACTTAGTCTTAACTCCTGCAATTCCTAATTCATCACTAGTAATTTTAAAATTGACCTCCTCCTGCAAGGTCATATCCTTATCTTCTATAAATTTAGTGTTTCCTTTTCATCTAGAACACTTAATATAAAGTTTTTATTCTCATTACGAAAGATTGGAAATCCAATATTTTCGCTAAAAGTGATATCACGAAGAGAAACACTATCATCCTTGATTTCATCAATGATATATGAACGTTCCCCTATTTCTATATTCATGCCCTCATAAATTCTTTCTGACTCACCTTCTAACCATCTTAAACACTCTTCTTTACTATCAAATTCTTCTACAAATCCTTCCCTTTCTGAATAATCAAGTCCAACCCATTTATCCCCATCTAAAGTAAAATATTTTCCACTTTCATTTGCATATCCTTCTGGTAATCTACCATTAATAAGTTGGGAAGCTTGATAGGGAGTTAGTCTTGTAATCCCGTTGATGTTTTCATCTATTTCTTCAATTTCTATAGGTTCTATTTTTGTTAATTCTATATCAGAAAACAGATGATTATTCAATGGATTTTCTCTTACCTTTCTTTCAAATTCCACTTTGGACATAGTTTCAGTCAGTAATGGATACTGAACATCACGAAGTACTACATTATTTCCTTGAAAAGCAATTAAGCTATATTCATTTGCACCCATATAAACAGTTGCACCTAATTCATAGTTTAAAACCTTATTATCCTTTATATTAGATCCTTCTATTGATAACTCTTGGCTAATTTCATTGGAGATTTTATCATTTACTTCTTCATGGTATTCATTTAATGCTTCCTTTTCTTTTGGGTTTAGATATCTATCCATCTCAATTAATTCTCTTATTCTTTTTGCAACTTTTCCCCAGGATAAATTGATAACCACATCAGGATCTAAAATATTTCCTTTTATCAATTCAATCCCTTTTCCATCATATTTAGAACTACTTATAAAATCACCACGTTCTGGAGTTGACCATCCTCCAATGCCATATTCAATTTTTAAAAATTCTATTACTTGATTTTCTGTTGGGTTTCCCTTAAAAAAAGTCTACAACTCTATATTTTCCATGTTGAAATCCTGTACCTTTAGTTAATACATCATCAATATTCTTTTGTGAAATAGAAAAAGCAGTGGTTTTCTCTTCCACCGCCTTCTCTATAATCTCTTTTTGCTTTTCCTCTGTTGGAAATAAGCTTAATTCATATTGATTATCCTTACCTAGGAGAATATTATCTCCTTCTGAATTATCTCTTCTATTGATGCCTTTATATTGTTCATCATCCCTACCCACTTCATCTGATCCTGAGCTTTCAATTCCTCTGTTACGCCCCCCCACGTTTTTTTTGATATCTTGGAATCTCTATCTCCAATATCCTCTGTGCTTCCTTCTCCACTCCTTGTAAGTGATTCATCAATTGTCCTTGGATCTTTAGACTTGTGTAATAGGTCTTCTTGTGTTCCTTTAAGAAGTTCTCCCTCATCCTTCCATACTTGCCTAGTGCTACTCTCTCCTGTTTCAATTCCAGATTGGGAACTAGGTATTCCCCCCCTTCCATCCTGTATGTTCCTCCCATCCTTTCGAAACTGGATTCCTTCACTATTGGATTGTAAATCCCTTCCTCCACTTGGTATTGAACTCCATTTATCATTTTCATCTCTACCATGGCCTTTACCTCCTTCAATTTTTTTTCCCCCCCTTCAGAACCTCTATTTTCGATTTTAACGCTTCTTTTCCCTTCACTCATACTATAACTTAAGCTTATATCTTTTGGCAATATATTTTGGACATTTTCTTGTCTTATTTTATTCTGTAATTTTAGTTTATTTATTTCCCTAGTAAGTCCCCTAATTATTTCCCCCTACCATTTGAGAAGTATAATTCCCTAAAATACTAATCATATCAAAGGTGTTAAAATTGATAACCTCCATAAAATCATTAGCTTCAAAGTATTCCATAGGATTTAAGTCCATTCTCTTCATTGTCATATAGGCTGCAGATTTTGATAAAATATCTCTTGTGATTACTTTAGTATTATATTCATATAATTCTTCCATCAAGGAATCATTACAATAGCTTTCAATATCATATAGTACATCTTGGAGTCTTAGATTAGTTAATCTCTGAGCTATTTTATATATTCTTAATTCTAAATTTGAATTTTCTAAGAATGCATCATCACTAGAGATATTAAAGCTATTTTCCAAATTTAAGATTGCTTCTCCATGTTTTTTCTTTATTAAACTCCCACAGACTTACATCCTGTACAGTATATCTTGTTGTATGGGTATCTGAAATATCAAATACATATCTAAGTTTAGGATATCCACCAGAATTATAATCAATTAGTGGAATTCCCTTAGCTCCTTTATTTACCCATCTATGAAATCTCTTATTCCAAAATTCCATAGTAGCACAAGCCTTTGCATCTGGTCTTTGGGCAAATATTAAAATCTGATCCTCAAATGGATATTTATAGGTATAGGCTGCTGAATTTATAAATTGAAGCCAATTATTACTACCATTTACAATTTCCTTTGCCTTATCCATTAATAAGTTTTGTATATTATAAACTTTAGCCATAGCTTACCCCCTTTGACTGTATAAAAAAAAGATAGATTATTTAATCTACCTTTTTTGAACTACTATAGGTTATACAATTAATCAATTTGATCACTATACAAGCAAAGATATAT
>JMBX01000177.1_pt1 | contig 17218 bp, 33 predicted proteins | sample 616521 | NCBI WGS metagenome assembly JMBX01 (sample SAMN02727906, study PRJNA239997) | anaerobic digester metagenome | biome: anaerobic digester; isolation source: mesophilic anaerobic digester inoculated with municipal waste water sludge... | place: Germany: Bielefeld University, CeBiTec ...
TTATATTTATCTTTATACTCCTTTAATAGTTTATAGGAAGGTTGGGGGGGAACATAATTTTTAATAGAATGAATTCCTCCCTTTAGGATATGATTTCTAATTCCAGTGGCAGAAGCAAATCCCTTAGTTATTTCTTTTTCTTTGTAGTCTGGTCCTAATCTTTTTATGGTAATAGGTTGAATATCTGAATTTAATATATATAGTGCTTTTAAATATTCTATGGCTAAAATATTATTAGATTGTTTTAATATATTTTCATAATTATTAAAATCTTGTAATAATATATTTTCAAAATAGTCTTTTATTGCAAGACTTCTTGATTTAGGAAAGGATAAACCTTGGGAAAGATATTTTTTTTAAGATTTCCTTAAATTCTATAGGTTCTTCTAATAGGACTTTAGCAATTTCACTTAAGATATCTATATTATTGGATTCGCTACCAAAGCTTATATTTTTTTACTACGTTTAAAGAGTTAATAATATTTATGGCACCATAGGCAAAGAGCTCTGCGCTTTGACAAGAATATATAAAGGGTAGTTCGATTACCAAGTCTATGCCATTTTCTATAGCCATTTTAGCTTTAGTCCATTTATCTACAAATGAGGGTTCTCCTCTTTGAACGAAGGAGCCACTCATTACGGCAATGGTATGAGTTGCATTAGTTAGGGCTAGGGATCGTTCTAAATGATATTTGTGTCCGTTGTGAAATGGATTATATTCTGTAATAAATGCTATAACTTTCATAATTAACCTCCAATTAAGTATTTTTTTATTATTATATCATAATTATTTTTAAGCTTATTATTTATATTATTGATTTTTTTAGGTATAATGTAATAATATTGTAGTAGCGAAAGAAGAAATAGGAGGAATGTAAATGAATATTTTAGTAATCAATTGTGGTAGTTCTTCATTAAAGTATCAACTTATAGATATGAATGGAGAAAATGTACTAGCAAAGGGACTAGTTGAAAGAATTGGTATTGAAGGTTCTGTAATCAAACATGATACTACTGGAAAAGATAGAGTAGTAATTGAGGAATCAATGAAGGATCATAAAAGGGCTTTAGAATTAGTTCTTCAAGCAATAGTTCATGAAGAATATGGCGCTATAAAGTCTATGGATGAAATAGGTGCTGTAGGCCATAGAGTAGTTCATGGTGGAGAAGAATTTGCTAGCTCAGTTGTTATTGATGAAGCTGTTATGAAAGCCTTAGATAGATGTATAGAATTAGCTCCATTACATAACCCACCAAATATAATGGGGGGGATTGAAGCTTGCAAAGAGTTAATGCCAGATACACCTATGGTAGGAGTATTTGATACTGCTTTCCATCAAACTATACCAGCAGAAAACTATATATACCCACTTCCTTATGAATTTTATGAAAAATATAAAATTAGAAGATATGGTTTCCACGGTACATCTCATAAATATGTATCATTAAGAGCTGCTGAAATGTTAGGTAAGGATATTAAGGATTTAAATATTGTAACTTGCCATTTAGGTAATGGTTCTAGTGTTACTGCTGTTCAAGGAGGAAAATCCATTGATACAAGTATGGGCTTTACACCTCTTGAAGGACTTGCTATGGGAACTAGATCAGGAGATATAGACCCTGCTATTATTCCTTTTATAATGAACAAAGAAAATTTATCCTTTGATGAAGCTAATGATTTACTTAATAAAAATCTGGGGGGGTATTAGGTATATCTGGAGTAAGTAGTGATTTTAGAGATTTAGAAGTTGCAGCTCAAGAAGGTAATGAAAGAGCACAATTAGCTCTTGATGTATTTTGTAATAGGGTAACTAAATATATTGCTGCATATGCTGCACAAATGTGTAGTATTGATGCATTGGTATTTACTGCTGGAATTGGTGAAAATTCATCTTCCATTAGAGAAAGAATCTGTGAGGGCTTAGAATGTTTAAATATAGTTATTGATAAGGAATTAAATGATGTTAGAGGTAAGGAAGCCGTTGTTAGCAAAAATGTAGGTGGCGTTACTATTTTAGTTATTCCAACTAATGAAGAACTTATGATTGCAAGGGATACTTTAAATTTAGTTAATGAGAGATAGTTCTTGACAAAGTTATACCTCCTTTATATAATAATGTTTGTTAGTTTAAGAGGTGAAATCAATGAATCTTGATTTATCAATTTTGCTTGACAATACTAATAAGGTATACCCCCTTTCATGGTGAGATAGTGAATTATGATCTTAATGATAGTATTGATGGTTTTAAAATATTTGGACCTATTAAATATAAAGGTGAAATATTTAAGTTAGAAGGGTCACATATGATAAATATGGATATATGGTATACATATGAGTCAAAATGTGATCGTTGTTTAAAGCCTATTACTAAGGAAATAAAGACTTCTTTATCTGCTAAATTAGAAGATTATAGCGAATCCTATAAGGAAAATGAAAAGGAAGAATATGAGGATACTATCTATCATAATAAAGGTTTTTAAAATTAGATGATTATGTACTTATGGAGGTAGCTTCATCTTTACCTATGAAGTCTTTATGCAGCGAAGATTGTAAGGGACTTTGTCCTCAGTGTGGTATAGACCTAAATAAGGAGTCATGTAATTGTATGGATCACCTTGTTGATCCAAGGTTGGAAAAATTGAAAGATTTTGTTATAGAGGATTAAGGAGGTGTTGTAAATGGCAGTACCAAAGCGAAAAACATCAAAAGCCAGAAGAGATAGAAGAAGAGCTTCTTCTTATAGACTAAATAGAGTTACTGTTTCAGAATGTCCACAATGTCATGAGCCAAAACTACCACATAGAGTGTGTAGAGCATGTGGTTATTATAAAACAGAGAAGTTATTGAAGTTGAACAATAATAGAAGATAGTGGGGGGGTATCCTACTATCTTCTTTTAATTAAATATTGCATTTTTCTTCACTCTCATATATATTTAATATCAATAATAGAATTAATTTCGGAGGGATATTATGAAGATTATTGTAGATGGTATGGGGGGGAGATAATGCACCTGTAGAAATTGTAAAAGGGACTATAGATGCAGTTAAAGAATTTAATCTTAATGTAATTATTGTTGGGAAAGAAGATATAATTACTGAAGAATTAAAAAAAGTATGATTATCCAAAGGATAGGGTAGAGATACTTGATGCTAAGGATATTATTACAAATGAAGATGATCCTGCATTGGCAATTCGCAGAAAAAGGATTCTTCTTTAGTAGTTGGTTGTAAAGCCTTGGCTGAAGGTATGGGAGATGGATTTGTTTCTGCTGGAAGTACTGGTGCCCTATTGGCAGGTGGATTATTTATTGTAAAGAGGATTAAAGGTATTGAAAGGGCAGCACTAACGACGGTGTATCCTACTTTAAATGGGATATCATTATTAGTTGATGCAGGTGCTAATGTTGATTGTAAGCCTGAATATTTGCAACAATTTGGACTTATGGGATCTATTTATATGGAAAATGTTGTAGGGATAAAAAAAATCCTAAAGTGGGATTAGTAAATATAGGTACTGAAGCTGGAAAGGGAAATCAACTTGCTAAGGAAGCTTATAATCTTTTAAACAATGGAGATATTAATTTTGTTGGAAATGTTGAAGGAAGGACATTGCCCCAAGGGGGGGAAGTTGATGTTATTGTTGCTGATGGTTTTGTTGGTAATGTAATATTGAAACTAACCGAGGGTGTGGCCATAGGCATGTTTGAACAGTTGAAGGAAGTTTTCATGGCAGATACTAAGTCAAAATTGGAGCCATGTTGCTAAAGCCTGGTCTAAAATCTATAAAGAATAGGTTAGACTATAGAGAATATGGTGGAGCTCCTTTACTGGGAACTAGAAAGCCTATTGTTAAAGCCCATGGAAGTTCTGATGCTTTGGCTATTAAAATGCCATAAGGCAATTAGTTAATTTTATTGAAAAGATGTAATTAATATAATTGAAGAAAATATTAATAATGTAAAAGATAAATAATTAAATTTAGGAGGCATATTATGATTTTAAGTAAGGTAAAGGAAATTATAAGTGAACAATTCAATGTTGAAGAGGATAGTATTCATTTAGATACTTCATTTAGAGATGATTTAAATGCAGATTCACTGGATTTAGTGGAGTTAATTATGGGTTTAGAAGATGAATTCGATTTACAAATTGAGGATGATGAAGTTGATTCAATCAAAACCATTGGAGATGCAGTTGAGTTTATAAAAAAATGAATTAGGTGAAGATATCTAATAAGGGGATTTAATTACCCTTATTAGATATCTAACACTTGGAGGAATAATTATGAAGGGAAAAGGCAAGGAAAAGATAAATTTAAATGCTTTGCAAAAAAAACTTAAATTACTCTTTTAAAGATAAAGAGTTTTTAAAGAAGGCTTTAACCCATAGTTCCTACGGAAATGAGCATAATATGGGATTAACGGAAAATAATGAAAGATTAGAATTTTTAGGAGATGCTATTTTAAACTTAGTTGTTAGTCAATATTTATATAAAAAGTACCCAAATTATCCCGAAGGAGAATTGACAAAGATTAGGGCAAAAGTTGTATGCGAATCCTCCTTAGCCTATGCAGCACGTAAAATCCAAATTGGTAAGTATTTGTTGTTGGGCAAGGGAGAAGAGGCAACAGGAGGTAGAGATAGAGAATCAATACTTGCTGATGCAGCAGAGGCGATTGTGGGTGCTATTTATATGGATAGTGACTTTGATACTACTAATAAATTATTATTAAGTAATTTTGAAGCCGATATCGTATATGCAGTTGCTAAAGGGGACTTGTTTATTGATTATAAAACGGAATTACAGGAAAGGTTGCAAAAAAATGGAAATTCCAAGGTAGAGTATGTTGTTGTTAGGGAGGAAGGGCCTGATCATAACAAAGTTTTTCATATGGATGTAAGAGTAGATGGAAAAACCATAGGCAATGGAACAGGAAGAAACAAAAAAAAGAAGCAGAACAAATGGCTGCTAAAGAAGCATTGTTTTTATTAGGAGGGTTTCCTAATGAGTAAGCATTATATAATTCCGGTATTTGTCCCACATCTTGGTTGTCCACATGATTGTGTATTTTGTAATCAAAAGAAGATTACAAGCTCTTCAACTGATATTACCCCCCCAAAAGATGTAGAAAATACTATAGAGGAATATTTAAGTTATTTTAAGCCAAACTCCTTTAAAGAAGTTGCTTTTTATGGTGGTAGCTTTACGGCTATAGATATGGATATACAGAAATCACTTTTGGAAATACCCTTTAAATATAAAAAAAGCTGGTATTATTGACGAAATTAGATTATCTACTAGACCTGATGCTATAAATGAAGAAATTTTAGATAATCTTAAAAGATATACTGTTGATATTATTGAGCTGGGAGTACAATCCATGGATAAGGAGGTTCTGGATGCCAGTGGAAGAGGTCATGGTACATTAGATGTTTTTAAGGCTGCCAAATTAATAAAAGATTATGGCTTTAAATTAGGATTGCAAATGATGGTAGGTTTACCTAAGGATAATTTAAAGAAGGATATTAAAACTGCTGAGGAATTTATAAAAATAAAGCCTGATTGTGTTAGAATATATCCTACATTGGTTATTAAAGATACTTATTTAGAAAAACAACTTTTAGATGGAAAGTACAAGGCTTTAAATCTTGATGAGGCTATTTATATATCTACTATCTTGCTTATGATGTTTTATTTAAATAATATAAATGTTATACGGGTAGGATTGCAACCTACAGATAATATTCAATTAGGTAAAGATGTTGTGGAAGGTCCTTTTCATCCAGCCTTTCGCCAATTGGTAGAGTCCAATATTTATAGGAAAATTATAGTTCATTATTTAAATATCAATAATATAGATACAAGGGGTAAAGTTTTAGAAATCCAAGCAAATGAGAAATCTATTTCCAATATAGCTGGTCAAAAATCTTCTAATATAAAATATTTAGTTCAAAAATTTGGTTTTAATAAAGTTAAAATATATGAAAAGGATATGGATTCACGATATATTATAATTACAATAGAGAAATTTTGTGGTAAAATTGATTTGGATTTATTTATGAAATCCTATTTATCAAATATTATCTGAAAGACTTCAATATAATTGACTAAGAGGTGTTTGTTTTGTACTTGAAAAGAATTGAAATACAAGGATTTAAGTCCTTTGCAGATAAAACTGAAATTGAGTTTAAAGATGATATTACTGCTATTGTTGGACCAAATGGTAGTGGTAAGAGCAATATTTCTGATGCCATTAGATGGGTTTTAGGAGAACAAAGCGCCAAAAGCTTAAGGGGAAGCAAGATGGAGGATATAATATTTTCAGGTACAGATAAAAGACGAGCCTTAGGCTTTGCTGAGGTTACTATATTTTTGATAATAAGGACAAGCTAATTCCCATAGATTATAGTGAAGTTGCTGTAACTAGAAGGATGTTTAGATCTGGGGAAAGTGAGTTTTACATAAATAAAAATTCTTGTAGATTAAAGGATATTCGTGAATTATTTATGGATACGGGAATTGGTAAAGATGGATATTCTATTATTGGACAAGGTAGAATTGATGAAATTTTAAGTGATAAACCTGAAGATAGGAGAAGTATTTTTGAGGAAGCAGCAGGAATTGTAAAGTATAAAACTAAGAAAATAGAAACTGAGAAAAAAAATTATCTAGTACTGAAGGAAATCTTATTCGAATTAAAGATTTAATCCATGAAATAACTAAGCAATTTCAATCTTTAGAAGTTGAGGCTAAAAAAAAGCAACTCAGTTTATGACTTTATATGATGAGCTTAAATATTTAGAAGTTAATTTATACATAAGAGAAATTAAAAAAATTAAATGTTCAAATCCATGAGTTAAAAGAGGATATAGAAAAAGAAGATAAGAAAATCTTTAATATTGAAGATTCTAAAGTGTCCATTGAAAATAGTTTTAATGAAATAAAGGAAAGCGTAGAAGAAGCTGAAAAGAGAATAGAAGAATTAAGGAGCAATAAATTAGAATTAATTCAATCCTTAGAAAGGAATAAAAATCAAATTTCTTTGCTTTCTGAAAAGGAAAGTTATTATAAAAAGGATAAAGAAAGATTAAGTGATGAAATAAATAAATTTAAGGAGTCCATTATTTCCATTTCTGAAACTATAAATAATATTCAAGATGAAAAGAAAATTATTGATGAAGAATATAAGGAATTATTAATAAATTATAATGAAAAAAATGAGGATTTAATAAAGTTAAACCGTGGAATAAAGATAAAAGAAGAAGAGCTGGAAAATGAAAAAAAACAGAGTAATTTCTATTTACAATAGTATGTCAGATAAAAAAAGCCAACTTAATAGTATAGATTCATTTAATGATAATATAGATAAAGATTGACTCAATTGAATAAGGAAATTGAATTAATTAAAGTAAATAAAGAAAAGATTAGTGCTGATTTAGAAGAACTTTTAAAAGAGGAAAAAAAATCTTAAGGAAAACTTAGGCTCTTTAACTATGAAAACTCAAAATATGTTGAAGAAAAAGACAATTTAGAAACATTGTTAAATTCCACATTAGAAGAAGCTAAGTCTATACAGATAAAATTACAAGGAGTTATTTCTAGTTATAATCTTTATAAAAATATGGAAGAGGGTTATGAAGGTTATTATAGAAGTGTAAAAAAATCTTTTAAATGCCATAAAAAAATCAAGGGTAGATAATAGGGGGGGATTTGTAGGTGTAGTTGCAGATTTGTTAAAGGTGGATGAACTTTATGAAAAGGCCATTGATATTAGTTTAGGTTCTAGTCTTCAAAACATAGTCACTGAATCAGAAGAAGATGCAAAGAAAATGATAGATTTTTTAAAGAAGAATAATATGGGAAGGGTTACTTTTTTTACCTTTGTCTTCTATAAAGGGGGGGAGTACTTTAAATATAGATATGAAATCCTTAAAGGATTATGGTGTTTTAGGTTTAGGACACGAATTAGTTAAATATGATAATAGATATAAAAAGCTTTTTGAATATTTATTAGGTAGGACTATTATTGTGGACAATATTGATAACGGAATTAAACTGGCCAATAGATTTAATCATAGTTATAGAATCGTTACTTTAGATGGAGATGTTTTAAATCCAGGAGGTTCATTAACTGGTGGAAGTTATAATAATAGTGCTATTAGTATTATAAGTAGAAAAACAGAATAAGACAACTTAAAATAGAAATTGAAGAATATAAAGAAGCTTTAGATAATTTGGAAGAAAAGAAGAATAATATATCTAGTGAATGTAAATTAAATCAAAGAAAAAAATAGAAATATTAAAGGATAAAATTAAGGAAATAGAATTAAATTTAATGCAGTTAGATAATAAGAGGGAAGCATATATTAGGGACCAATCGAGATTAGATGGGGGGATATTAATAAAAATATTAATGAAATCAATTCTTTAGATAGGGAAATATCTGGTTTTGAAATTAAAAGAAAAGAATGTATAGAAGGATTACAAAGATTAGAAGAAGAATCTAATTTAGTAAAAAGCCAAATTGATTTATCGGCAGAAGATTTAAATAAGGAAAGGACCTTTAAAGAGAATTTGAGTAAAGAGGTTACAGATTTAAAAATAACTTTAAATACTGTAGATAATAAGTTAAAAAAAATCTTGATATGGAAATGAATTCAAAATTAAAAGACAAGGATAAGATTGAAACTTCAATATCTCAGAAGCTAAATACGATTCACTCCATTAAAGAAGATGTTCTTAAGATTCAAGATGAAAGGAATATTTTAATTAAGGAAATAGAAGACAAGGAAAATAGGGAAATCAATATTTCGAAAGAATTAGAAGAGTTAGTGATAAAGAAAGAAAATTTAATGAAGTACTTTTTATAAAAGACAAGAAGAATTAAAAGAGATCAATGATAATCTAGGTAAATTAGAAAGAGAAAAAAAACAAAATGGATTTAAAACTATCAAAATCTTTGTTACAATTGGAGAACAATAATACTAAGTTATTAGAGGATTACCAATTAGAGTTTGAAAAAGCTTTGGAATTAGAAGATGAATCTATGGATATGATTAAAGCTAAGCCAAGGATTTCTCAACTTAAATCAGATATTAAAAACTAGGTAATGTTAATTTAGGTTCCATAGAAGATTTTAAAGAAGTAAAAGAAAGATTAAGCTTTATAGAAAGTCAACATAATGATTTAGTAAATAGTAAGGAAAATTTAGAGAAGATCATTAAGGATATGGAAAAGAAGATGCGAGCTCAGTTTTTAGAGTCCTTTGAAAAGATTAATGAAAACTTTTCTAAGGTGTTTTCAGTTTTATTTAATGGTGGTAAGGCTAAACTGGAATTAGATCAAGTAGATGATATATTAAATACAGGAGTTGAAATAGTTGTTCAACCTCCAGGAAAGAAATTACAAAATTTAAACTTGCTTTCTGGTGGAGAAAAATCATTAACTGCAGTGGCCTTATTATTTGCTATTTTAGAAACAAAGCCATCACCTTTCTGTATTTTAGACGAAATAGATGCTGCTTTAGATGAAGCTAATATTGGAAGATATACAGATTATTTAAAGAAGTTTAATAAAAAGACACAGTTTATTTTAATAACCCATAGAAAGACTACTATGGAAATAGCAAATATTCTTTATGGTGTAACTATGGCTGAAGAAGGGGGGGTTAGTAGATTGATTTCTATTAAGCTAAAGGATAATGTTGAGGGTTTAGTGAGTTAGGAGGAAAAATATGTTTAAGTGGATAAAGGAAAAACTTAAGAAAAACGATGAAGAAGTAATAAATGAAGATATCAAAGAAGAAATAGAGGATCTAAAAGAAGATATAGAAATAAAAGAAGAAATTGAAGAAGTAGAAGTTATAGAAGGAATTGAAGAAGATATAGCTGAAACTGTAGAAGAGGAAATAGTAGAAGAGATTATTGAAGAAGAGCCTAAAAAGAAAGGTTTTTTTTGATAAATTATTTGGTGGATTATCAAAAACTCGTAAAGAAGTATCTGATAAAATTGATGGTCTATTATCTATGTATAAGAAAATCGATGAAGAATTATTTGAAGATTTGGAAGAGGTTTTAGTTACTGCAGATGTGGGAGTAAATACCACTATGGAATTAATTGATAGATTAAGGGATAGAGTAAAAACAGATAAGGTAGTTGAACCAAGTGAAGTAAAGGAATTATTAAAGGATGAGATTAAAAAAATTAATGAATGAGTCAATAAGTGACAATTCTTTAAATATTGAACCAAGCCCTGCTGTAATTCTAGTAGTAGGAGTAAATGGAGTAGGTAAGACTACTACTATAGGGAAACTATCTTATGCTTTTAAAAACCAAGGGAAACGAGTTTTAATTGCTGCAGGTGACACTTTTAGAGCGGCAGCTATTGAACAATTGGAAGAATGGAGTAATAGATCAGGCGTTGAAATTATAGCACATAGTGAAGGTGCAGATCCAGCAGCAGTAATATTTGATGGAATACATGCTGCTAAGGCTAGGAAAGCGGATATTTTAATATGCGATACTGCAGGTAGACTTCATAATAAATCTAATTTAATGAATGAATTAAATAAAATCTTCAGAATTGTAGAAAGGGAATACGGAGATGCTACTAAGGAAGTATTATTGGTATTAGATGCTACTACTGGACAAAATGCTATAAATCAAGCTAAAGTATTTAAGGAAGTAGCTAATATTACTGGTGTAGCCCTTACTAAATTAGATGGAACTGCAAAGGGTGGAGTAGTTATAGCTTTACAAGCTGAACTAGGATTACCTGTAAAATTAGTAGGTGTAGGGGGGGAAGGAATTAATGATTTACAGCCATTTAATACTGAGGATTTTGTAGAGGCCATTTTCAATTAATATGTTGACAAAGGATAAATAATTATATAGAATAGTACTGTCAAGTTTTCCTTGACAGTATTATTTAGTTGGTGATATAATGGTTGAGAAATTAGTTGAGATAGGATTTTTATTTGACTTTTACGGTAAGCTTCTTAGTAAAAGACAATATAATATTATTGATTTATTTTATTTACAAGATCTATCTTTAAGTGAAATAGGAGAAGAACTTGATATTACTAGACAAGGTGTTTATGATACTTTAAAAAGAGCAGAAGATAATCTTTATAAGTATGAAGATACCCTTGGTTTAGTTGGAAAGTTTAAGGAAAGTCATAGAAATATTAAAAAGATTTTGGAAGCCTCAAGGGATATAGATAATTTAGTTTTAGAAAATAAATATACTGAGATTATGGAAAAGACAAAGTTAATTGAAGATATAAGCTTAGAAATATTGGAAAATAGCTGGGAGGTAATAGACTAATGGTGTTTGAGAGTTTGTCTGAAAAGCTTCAAAATGCTTTGGGTAAATTAAAGGGCAAAGGTAAGCTTTCAGAAAAAGATGTTGACTTGGCTATGAGAGAAGTAAGACTTGCTCTTTTAGAAGCTGATGTTAACTTTAAAGTTGTAAAGGATTTTATTAAAAAAAAGTAAAAGAAAGAGCTATTGGCAATGAAGTAATGCAAAGTCTAACTCCTGGACAACAAGTTATTAAAATAGTAAATGAAGAATTGACTAAGTTAATGGGTGACAAGGAGACAAAGATAAATTTTGCTTCATCTCCACCTACTGTTATACTTATGTGTGGATTACAGGGGCTGGTAAAACAACTACTACAGCTAAACTGGCCTATAATCTTAAGAAACAAAATAAAAGGCCTTTATTAGTAGCTTGTGATATATATAGACCTGCTGCTATTAAACAGTTAGAGGTTGTTGGAGAAAAGCAGGAGTACCTGTTTTTCCATGGGAACTAAACATGACCCTGTAGATATTTCTAAAGCAGCTTTAGAACATGGTAAAAAACATGGGAATGATGTAATAATCATAGACACAGCTGGTAGACTGCATATTGATGAGGATTTAATGGAAGAAATTGAAAATATATATGATGCAGTTAATCCAAATGAAGTTTTACTTGTTTAGATGCTATGACAGGTCAAGATGCAGTAAATGTTGCATCCTCCTTTGATGAAAGATTGGGAATTTCAGGAGTAGTTTTAACTAAACTAGATGGAGATGCTAGGGGTGGTGCTGCTTTATCTATTAGAGCTGTAACTGATAAGCCTATTAAGTTTGTTGGTATGGGTGAGAAGCTAGATCAATTAGAACCATTTCATCCAGATAGAATGGCTTCTAGAATTTTAGGCATGGGTGATGTTTTAAGTTTAATTGAAAAGGCTCAATCTAGTATAGATGCAGAAAAGGCTTTAGAGTTGGAAAAGAAAATACGAACAGCTCAATTTACTTTTGATGATTTTCTAGATCAATTAGATCAGATGAAAAACTTAGGACCTTTAGACCAAATTATGGGAATGATTCCTGGTATGAATTCTAAGGCATTAAAGGGTCTAGATGTAAGTGAAAAAGATATTAGTAGAATAGAAGCTATAATAAAATCAATGACTAAAAAAAAGAAAGGGAAACTCCAGAGATTATTGATAGCAGCAGAAGAAAGAGGATTGCCGCAGGTAGTGGTACTTCAGTGCAAGAAGTAAATAAGCTTTTAAAACAGTTTAAAGAAACTAAGAAGATGATGAAGAAGCTTACTGATATGGAAAAAAACCATGAAGAAGAAAGGGAAATTCGGATTCCCCCTTTTTTTAGATAAATATTAATTTTTTTGAAGGAGGTGAAATAAATGGCAGTTAAAATTAGATTAAGAAGAATGGGAGCTAAGAAAAATCCTTTTTATAGAATAGTTGTAGCTGATTCTCGTACTGCTAGAAATGGTAGATTTATTGAGGAAATTGGCTATTATAGTCCCTTAACTGAACCTAAAACAGTTAAGATAGATAATGAAAGAGCTATAAATTGGTTGAACAATGGCGCAAAACCTACTGATACAGTTGATAGATTGTTTAGAGAAATGGTATCTATGATAAATCAGAGGATAGTGTAGAACAAGTTGAAGAGTAGTTCTTGGAGGTGTAATGATGGGTGAATTAGTAGAGTATATTGCAAAGGCTCTTGTGGATAATCCAGATGAGGTAAGGGTAAATGAAGTAGAAGGTTCACAATCAGTCATTATAGAACTTAGAGTTGCAGATGAAGATATGGGTAAAATAATAGGAAAACAAGGAAGAATTGCTAAAGCCATTAGAACAGTTGTAAAAGCTGCAGCAATTAAGGAAAACAAAAGAGTTATAGTTGAAATTATTCAATAAGGGATTATATAACTAATCCCTTAAGTAATGTATAGTAGGTGCAAAACATGGATTATACAGTGGTGGGCAAAATAATTAATACTCATGGAGTTAAAGGTGAGGTTAAGGTCTTTCCTTTAACTGATGATATGGAAAGATTTTCTTATTTAAAAAAAGCATATATTGGTGAAGACAAATTAGAAGTAAATCTTCAAAATGTAAAATATCACAAAGGATTTGTTATTATTAAATTTAAAGAATTTGATAATATAAATCAAACCACTTGTTTTATTGATGATTTTATTTATGTAGATGATGAAAACAGGATTGTCTTGCCAGAGGATCATTACTTTATACATGATTTGATGGATTGTAAAGTCTTTGATATATCAGGAAAGAAAATCGGTGTTATTAAGGATATATTACAAACTGGAAGTAATGATGTATATGTTGTAGATGATAATATTAACAATAAAGAATATCTTATACCTGCTGTTAAAGCCTTTGTTAGAGAGGTTAACATAGTAGATAAGAAGATTATCATTGATCCCATTGAAGGAATGATTGAATGAAAATCGATGTTTTGACATTATTTCCAGAGTTTTTTTTCCAATTTATCAAATTGGAGTATAATTGGAAGGGCAATTAATGATGAAATCCTTCAAATTAACTATACTGATATAAGGGATTTTTCTAATAATAAGCATAGAAAAGTTGATGATTATCCATTTGGTGGTGGACCAGGAATGGTTATGACTCCTGAACCCATATATGGGGCTATAAATAGTGTAAAAAAGGATAATTCTAAGATTATCTATTTATCACCTCAGGGCAAAAAAATTAAACCAAGAAATTATTAATAATTTATCTAAGGAAGAACATTTGGTTCTTTTATGTGGTCATTATGAAGGTATAGATAATAGGATAATTGAAAATTATATAGATGAAGAAATTTCCATAGGGGGGGATTATGTATTGACTGGTGGTGAGATACCTGCCATGGTCCTTATAGATAGCTTAGTTAGGCTATTACCAGGAGTACTAAGCAGTGAAGAATCCTATTCAGATGAATCTCATTTTAATGGATTATTAGAGTATCCACAGTACACTAGACCAAGGGAGTTTAATGGTTTAAGAGTGCCAGATATACTATTATCAGGTAATCATGAAAAGATTAGAAAATGGAGATATTATCAATCTTTAAAATCAACATTTTTAAAAAGACCTGATTTACTTGAAAGTATAGATTTAAGTAAAGAAGACAAGGAATTGCTATTATATATTAAAAAAAAGAAATTTACTAATAAGTAGTTGAATTGAGTTATGGCATATGCTATAATACCAAGGTATGAATTACAGATGGTCCTCTGCAATTATGCAAGAACATCTATGGAGAAGGGAGGTTTGAACAGTGGATATAATAAAATGTTAGAAGAAGAGCAAATAAGAAAAGATTTACCTGCATTTAATGTAGGTGATACTGTTCAAGTTCATTATAGAGTTGTTGAAGGAACTCGTGAAAGAATTCAAATATTTGAAGGCACAGTTATCAAGAAAAAGGCGGAGGAGCTAGAGAAACATTTACAGTGAGAAGATTATCTTATGGAGTTGGTGTTGAAAGAACATTCCCTCTAAATTCTCCTAGAATTGATAAGCTTGTGGTAACTAGAAAAGGTAGAACAAGAAGAGCTAAGCTTTACTATTTAAGAGAAAGACAAGGTAAGGCAGCAAGAGTTAAAGAGAAGAGAATGTATTAATAAATTGGGACTGTTAAAGTCCCATTTTTATATATTCTGGGGGGGTGATATTTTGAATATAAATTGGTATCCTGGACATATGAAAAAAACAAAGGAATCTATAGAGAAAAATCTTTCTATGGTAGATGTGGTATTTGAATTAATAGATGCTAGAATTCCATATAGTAGTCAAAATCCAATTATAGATTCAATTGTAAAGGATAAACCTAGGATAGTTATTTTGAATAAGGCTGATTTGGCAAGTGATAAAGGTAATAAAGAATGGATAGAATATTTTAAGGAAAATGACTTAAATACTATTCTATTTAATTCTTTAACTGGTAAAGGTATTGATGAATTAATAAAACTTTCTAAAGAAGTTACTGCTGAAAGGAAAAAAATCCTATGAAAAAAGAGGAGTAATCAATAGACCTATTAGAGCTATGATAATAGGTATTCCCAATGTGGGAAAGTCCACATTGATAAATACTTTAACAGGACGAAAAGGGGCTAGGGTAGGTAATAGACCGGGAATTACTAAATCAAATCAATGGATTAAAACTAAGGGTGATTTAGAATTATTAGATACTCCTGGGATACTGTGGCCTAAGTTTGAGGATAAAAATGTAGGATTAAATTTAGCCTTTACAGGAGCCATTAAGGATGAAATATTAGATAGAGAAACTCTAGCTTTGAGATTAGTAGAAGTGTTAGGGGGGGAAATTATCCTGAATTGTTAGAAAAGAGATACAATTTTGAAATAAATAAGGACTCTCCTTTGGAAAATATGATTAGCATAGGCAGAAAAAGGGGATGTATAATCAAAGGAGGAGAAATTGATTATACAAAGGTAAGTAATATTATCCTTGATGAATTTAGAAAGGGATTATAGGAAATATTACTTTGGAATTTCCAAAAGTAGGTGAGTTGAGGTTATGGATTTTGAAAATCAACTTTATAAAGAAGGATATAGAAATATTGCTTGTATAGATGAAGTCGGTAGAGGATGTCTACTAGGTGATGTAGTTGCTTGTGCCATTATAATGCCTAAGGATTTAAGAATTAAAGGTGTTAGGGATTCAAAAAAATTATCAGAAAAGAAAAGGGAATCCTTATATGATATAATTACTGAAAAGGCCATAGGCATTGGTATAGGAAAAGTAAGTCCAGAGACAATCGATGAAATAAACATTAAAGAAAGTGCTAGATTAGCTATGAAGTTGGCAGTGGAAAATATAAAAGATAGGGATGGTAATAGGATTATACCGGATTATTTATTAATAGATGCAGAAAAAGTAGCTTTAGATATTCCACAAATGGGTATTGTTAAAGGGGGGGATGACAAATCCCATGGTATAGCTTGTGCTTCTATTATTGCTAAGGTATATAGGGATAGACTATGTTTAAATTGGGAAGAGGAATATCCTGGATATAATATTAAACAACATAAGGGTTATGGTACTAAAGAACATAGAGAAAATATACAAAGATTAGGTCCTACATCTATACATAGAATGACTTTTTTTTAAAAAAATATTATTAAATAAGTTTTAAAAGGGGAAATATATGAAAAATAATATTGAAAAGGGAAAGTCTGGGGGGGAAAGATTAGCTAAGGAATATTTATTAAGCCAAGGTTATAAAATATTGGAATTAAACTACAGAAATAAAATTGGTGAAATAGATATTATTGCTTTATATAAAAATATTTTAGTTTTTATTGAAGTTAAAACTAGGACAAGTTTGAGTTTTGGGTATGCTTATGAAGGGGGTAAATCATAGAAAACAGTTAAAGATTATTAATACTTCCATGGCATATATAAAGTACAAAAATTATAAGGATATACAATTACGGTACGACATTATTGAAGTATATTTGACAGGAAAATTGAAAATCAATCATATTGAGAATGCATTTTGTCTATAAACAGTGGAAAATAGATGATTGTAACTATTACCCAGGTAATTATTAAACATAGTTAAGGAATAAATGGGAAAGGGGAAGTCATATGTATTCTAAAGTAAACACTTGTGTATTACAGGGATTAAATGGATATGTAATTGAAGTGGAAACTGATTTATCAAGGGGGGGTTACCTGTCTTTAACATTGTAGGATTGCCAGATGCAGCTATTAAGGAGTCTAAGGAGCGAGTAAGAGCTGCTATTAAAAATAGTGGATACGAGTTTCCTTTAAATCGTATAACCATAAATTTAGCTCCAGCAAATTTAAGAAAAGAAGGCTCCCAAATGGATTTGGCAATTGCCATAGGG
>JMBX01000178.1_pt1 | contig 17183 bp, 34 predicted proteins | sample 616521 | NCBI WGS metagenome assembly JMBX01 (sample SAMN02727906, study PRJNA239997) | anaerobic digester metagenome | biome: anaerobic digester; isolation source: mesophilic anaerobic digester inoculated with municipal waste water sludge... | place: Germany: Bielefeld University, CeBiTec ...
AACAGCGGAATACCCAACCCGAAAATAGCGGGTCAGCACTATAGAAACTGCGGTTAGCAGCCGACGTTGGCCGCTTGCCGCGCGGAAACTGCATGGATTTACCTCCTAGCTGCCGGCAACCGCTAATTTTTCAACTATCAGGGATGGAGCACCCACATTACCACCCATGCCCGGGCTTCCGAATTCCAAATCGGAACCGACTATTTCCACATCCTCCAACAAGTCGAAGAAATTGCCCGCAATCGTGATCTGATCAACCGGCCTAATTATTTTGCCGTTTTCAACCAAATAGCCATAGGCTCCCCAAAGAGAAATCGCCCGACACCGGATTGGCCCCCCCGGAGTGAGCCTCTGCACACTAATGATAATCAAACCGTCACCCAGTTCCGTTATCAATTCTTGATAGTCCGCATCACCGGGCTTGATGTAAAATTGGAGGGTGAAATACCCACGGGGGACTTAAAGGAGGCCCTAGCCGCATTGCCCGTGGACTGGACACCGTCTTTTTGCGCTGTTTTCAAATTGTGCAGATAGGTTTTTAGCTGTCCCGCCTCTAAGACGTTTTTGGTCCTGGTGGGTACCCCCCCTTCCGCATCGAAAGGTGAAGAGGCAGCACCGTTCTCCAGGAGGGGGGGATCGTCAACAAGCGTTACATGGGGGGGACCGGCTATTTGCTCCCCCAAGCCTGCCCGCTAAAAGGGAAAGGCCCTTCTGCACCGCTTCCGCTGAAAATACCGAAGCAAAAGTGCTCAAAACGTCCTAACCACATCGTAGCGGAGCAGCACGCGGTATTCACCTGATTTCACCGTCTCCGCGTTGAGCAAAGATACCGCTTCAGCCACGGCATCATCAGCCAACTGATGTGCATTAAACTTGGACCAGTCATTGCTGAAGCGCATCCGGCTTCCCGTTTTCACCTGTTCGTCCTCTCGTACAACGGCGGAGACCAAACCATAGGCGCCATTTTGGCTAAACGACTGTTCCAGGCCCAAGGTGTTAGCAATATATGTCTCGCCTTCCCGATAGCCCATCGCGGCCCAATTAACCATAGAAACCCTTTCATCAGCGGCGAAGGCTTCTTTTTCCAAGTCTTTAGCAAATTCAATTTTTGTCTTGGGTGTCACCTCTGCCAATTCCTCGTTATAAGCGTGGACCTCGGGATAGCTGTCCGCACCCGCAAAAAGGACGATCTCATCATCCGAATCGATAACTTCGGCATTTGCCCGGACACCTTCCACTAACAGTTGAATCGAATCCGCCGCCAATGTCTCCGCGTAGGCATAACCTATTTTCCCGGCGAACCTGGCCCTGAAACCTACGCCCTGGCCAACACTGATAGTGTAATCATCAACCTCTTTTTGAAAAACGCGGATCGATAAATCCTTGGAGCGCACAACATAGATTTCCATATCTTCCAAACCCGCAGCTGCTCCGGCTTGGAATACCCGTTCCTTAAATTCACGCACGTCCATTATTCTGCCCCCCCTTCCGTCCACCCACCGTGATTTCCCTGACACGAATGGTAGGTTGGCCCACATCAGTAGGGATGGAGCCGCTTAAGGAGCCGCACATCCCCCCTGGCCGGTGGCTAGGTTAGAGCCTACCATGTCGATTTTTTTGCAGCACATCTGAACCCCCTGCCGATCAGCGTAGCGCCGCGCACAGGTTTTTCAATCTTTCCGTTGCGCACAATGTAGCCTTCAGATACTGCAAAGTTAAACTCCCCCCCGGTTGCCGGATTGACTGAGCCCCACCCATGTGCTTAGCAAAGAGAGCATACTCCGTATTGCTGATAATGTCTTCTTTGCTCGAATCGCCTGCACAGATGAACGTATTAGTCATGCGCGATGTGGGCGCAAATTTATAAGACTGGCGGCGAGAGTTACCCGTGGGTTCCATCTGCATGCGCCTGCCATTTAGCCTGTCAATCATATAACCTTTGAGAACTCCGTTTTCAATCAGGACATTGCGCCTAGTTTTATAACCCTCATCATCGATGTTTTGTGAGCCCCAGGCATTGGGAATGGAACCATCATCAACGGCTGTTACCAGCTCACTGGCCACTGTTTCGCCCAGTTTTCCGCTGAACACCGACGCACCCTTGGCCACACTGGTGGCTTCCAAGCTGTGGCCGCATGCTTCATGGAAGATAACACCGCCAAATTCATTGTCAATAATCACCGGATACTTCCCGCTGGGCGCATAATCCGCATTCACCATCGTAACCGCACTGCGGGCAGCATCTCGTGCATATTCCTCTACATCAATATGGTCAAACAATTCAAAGCCCATGTGGCGTCCCGGCCCTCTGAAACCGGATTGTTTTCGTTGCCCTTGGAAGCAACCGCATTAATGGCTATTCTAGTGCGGGTGCGTCGGTCTTCCGCCATCAGGCCTTCCGAATTCGCAATGAACACATTTTGATCCCAATCCAAATAGTTGATGGCCACCTGGCTGATCTGTTCGTGGTAGCCCGACGCGGCCAGATGGGCCCTCTTCATCACGTCAACCTTCTCCTGCTGGCCGACAGCCTGCGGTTTGAGGCGCACGGATGAGTTTTCTGCACGCAAAGCCTAGCCAGGACAATGCTTTTAACCTTGGCCGCTCCGGTTAGGGCCGCCGCTGCTTCCAAAGCCACTTTCATAAGATTTTCCCTGGCCGCATCGTTGGTATAGGCATAAACACTGCGCAAACCCTGATAAATGCGGATACCACACCGTAATCCCGGCCCGTCACACCCTGTTCCACTTTACCGTCCAGCATTAAAAGCGCGGTGTTATAGGTATCCTCCATGAAAATTTCGGCGAAATCGCCCCCCGGTGGATAGTGCAGCCAATAGTACATCCGTCACAATTCTTTCATTGAGCAAAACAAAACCTCCCTTTGTTCTATGTTATAATTAAACCATCATTCTTGAGAAAGGAAATCACCATGCAGCCAGAAGACATTATTTGGAGATTGCGAGAGCGTTTGAGCGAGTTTGAGACTTTATGCCGAGAAAGCATCGGCCTCTTGCACCCTAAAAAAACAGCGATCTTATCTCCAGCATCGAAGAATGCGAACGCCTCTGCCGGACTCAGATCAACGTAATGAATCGCATTGCCAAAAATATTAGGCTTGTTTGGGACGGGCAGTGGGAACATAGATTAAATGAGATGGACATCTGCAGTCCGAAGAACCGAAACCGATGACGCCATAGCCGGCAGCCGGAATACGCAGCAGTTCGCTGACTAGCGCGCATTCCATCTCTTTGGGACTGCCCGGCAGAATAACTTCGCCGAGATAATCAGCCTTGGAGCGCAAATAATCGATATGCCAATGCATGTTTTTTTCCCGCCGCCGATGCCGAGCGATTCGCTGCCGCAAATTGCGCTGAGCGCTGCCGCAATAGGCATACACACCCGCATTGAAATCAAAACACCCAGTTTGCCAACATTGATGGTCATCATCCGGGGGGGCAGATAGAGCCAGACCACATAGACGCCTCGATTCATAGGCTCAACCCCCCCATGTACAATTTATTCGAGGTATTGCAGGTTTTTCCTTTGCAGTACTAGAAATATACTGCTTAGACTATTAAAGGAGGGAAATAAGTGGATGTAAAAGAGTTTTTCCGAAGCCTAAGCCAAGCTTCGGGTGTCTCGGGATATGAGCACAATGTTGCACAACCGATCCGAGATGGATGCCGCTGGGCGGACGACATCAAAACAGATAAGCTTGGCAATCTAATTATGCTAAAGAAAGGCGCGGGAGCAGAACCCCGGCCTAAAATCATGCTGGCCGCCCACATGGATGAGATTGGCCTAATCATTACTGAGATAGACAAAATGGATTTCTCCGTTTCAGTACGGTTGGAGGATTTGACCAACGGGTGTTACTAAGCCAAGAAGTCGTGGTCCACGGCCTAAAACCATTGACGGGTATTATTGGGGGGGCGAAACCGCCCCACATTCAGGCATGGGGGGGCGAACAGGCCCAGGCCGTAAAAATGGAGGATCTTTTCATCGACCTTGGTTTTGAAACAAAGGAACAGGTGCAGGAACTGGTTCGGATTGGTGATCTTGTGACAATTAAACGCGAGGCGATAGATTTACAGAGTTCCTTTATGGCAGGCAAAGCGTTTGACGATCGCGCCGGTGTGGCCTCTATTTTTGAATGTTTTCAAGTCCTTGCCACTCTCCGGCATGAAGCGGATGTCTACGGCGTGGCCACCGTCCAGGAAGAGGTAGGCCTGCGGGGGGGCCATCACCAGTACTTACGGAATCGTACCCGATATCGGCATTGCCATTGACGTGGGTTTTGGGGGGGACCAGCCCGGCCTGCAGGATAGCGAAACGATCAAACTGGGCAAAGGGCCGGGAATTGCCATAGGGCCCCCATGTCCATCCCAAGATACACAAACGCATGGTAGAAACGGCGAAAGAATGGAATATCCCATTCTCCTCGGACCCGTCCCCCGCACCCCGGGGGGGTACCGATGCCTATGCAATCCAGGTCACCCAGGCGGGAGTGGCAACGATCCTGCTGTCCATTCCTCTGCGCTACATGCATACCCCAATTGAAACGCTGGATTACGAAGACGTAAAACGTACCGGCCGGCTGATGGCCATGTTTATAGCAGGAATCGACAATGAATTCGTGGAGGGATTAAGATGCTTCTAGCCCGATTGACTGAAGTAAACGGTGCGCCGGGTCTGGAGGGGGAAGTACGAGATCTAATCCGCGCCGAGGTAGAACCTTTCGTTGATGAAGTCAGAACGGACGCACTTGGCAATCTATTTGCGATCAAAAATGTCAACGCCCCCCCCGGCCCAAAGGTAATGCTAGCCGCCCACATGGATGAAGTAGCTTTAATGATTATGGGTATTGAAAACAACGGGTTTTTGAAATTCAGGCCCATTGGAGGGGTAGACCCCCCCGGGTCTTGGTGGCCAAAACGGTTACTGTGGGTGAAAAGAAAACCCCCCGGGAGTAATCGGGGCCAAGCCCATTCACCTGCAGCAGCCCAATGAGCGGCAGCGAGCTTTTACGCTGCAGGAGTTGATGATCGATATTGGCGTTAAGAATAAAGAAGAGGCGGAGCGCCTCGTTAAGCCGGGCGATTGCGCTTATTTTACCACCCGGTATGAAGAGATAGGCCCGAACCGAATCAAGGCCAAGGCGCTAGATGACCGAGTGGGCTGCGCTTTAGCAATTCGTCTTGTGCAAATGGATGTTCCCTTTCCCTTAACAGCCGCCTTTACGGTACAAGAAGAGGTGGGGGGCTGCGGGGGGCAGGTGTGGCGGCCTATCAAGTCGAACCCGATCTCGCCTTCGTTTTGGAGGGAACGACCGCTTCGGATGTGGCGGGAATAGATGAACACAAACATGCCACATCGGTTGGCGCGGGCCCTGCCATTACAGTGATGGACCGTTCCGTAATCCCCCCATCCCGCTTTGGTTAAAGAACTGTTTGCGCTAGCGGAGGAAAAGGGATACCGGTTCAAGTTAGGCGCAATACCGCCGGCGGAACGGATACGGGCCGAATTCAGCTGACCAAAGCAGGTGCTAAGGTGGCGGCAATTTCCATACCCTGCCGCTATATCCATTCGCCCGTTTCTGTGATGAGCAAAGATGATTTTGAAAACGCTTACCAATTGGTTAAGCATTACCTAGAGAGTCTCCGGGAAAGGGAGGGATCCAGATGAAAGATATAATTCGACAGTTGACCGAGGCTTTCGGGCCATCGGGCTATGAAACTGAAGTCACTGATCTAATCAAGACAATGGTGGAGGAACATGTCGATGAGATTGAAACTGATGTCCTGGGAAATCTGATCGCGGTGAAAAGGCCGCTCAGATGGGGCGAAAATTATGTTCGCCGCCCACGCCGACGAAATCGGCGTGGTAGTAACCCATATCGACGATAAGGGGTTCCTCCGGTTTGCCAATATCGGCGGTGTAGGAGTAGCCACTCTGGTAGGCAACCGGGTGCGTTTCAGCAATGGTACAATCGGTGTAATCAACCGTGAAAAAGGCGACTGGAAAGAGCTCACGCTGGACAAATTATATATTGACATCGGCGCGGAAAACAAAGAAGAGGCACTGCAGAAGGTGAGTTTAGGCGAATTCGGCATTTTCACAGAGAATTTGCCGACCTAGGCAACCGCCTCGTTGCCAAAGCGATGGATAACCGGATTGGCTGCGTAGTTTTAATCGAAGCGCTAAAAGGATCAAACAGCCCAAACACACCCTTTATTTCGTGTTCACCGCCCAGGAAGAGGTGGGGGGGCTGCGCGGCGCCAGAACCTCCGCTTATCGAATTGATCCCGATTTGGCATAGCCTTAGACGTCACCATGACCGGTGATACGCCCGAAGCCAGGCGTATGGCTGTTTGCCTGGGCGCAGGTACCGCGATTAAGGTCAAGGATTCTTCCGTTATCGCCCATCCCAAGGTAAAGGATCTCCTGGTTAAATTGGCAGAAGAAAACGACATACCCTACCAACTGGAGGTCTTGGAGGCAGGCGGCACCGATGCGGGCGCCATCCACTTAACAAAGGCCGGTGTTCCTTCCGGGACGATCTCCATTCCCACCCGCTATGTCCATTCCCCCCCTTCGGAATGATCGACATACGCGATGTGGAAGCCAGCATTGCCTTGGTAACCGCCCTGGCGGATGAGGATTTAAGCAGCATTATCTAAGGAGCAGATCAATGAAAGAGAGCCGTTTTGCGGCTCTCTTTTGTTATTCTAGTGGTCGCAGACTGAACCTGAATAATCGAGTTCACCCCGCACGTATTGTTCCACAACGGAACGGCTGCTGCCTGAGGCACCGGGAACTACCTTGATCCCCTTATCTTCAAAATACGGACTGCAGCAGTACCGATGCCTCCTGCAATAATCACGGTTACCCCCATGTTCGTGCAGGAAATTGGGCAAAACCCCCCCGGTTTATGGCCCGGGTTAGGCAGCGATTGCTCTCCTACCACTTGATCAGCCTCTACTTCATAGATTTCAAAACTGGCACAATGACCGAAATGGGCCGCCACCCGGCCCTGATCACTTGGTACCGCAATTTTCATTGTACTTCCCCCCCTCTGTTGAGCTGTTTAAATAGCGCATCGTCCGCGCGAAAATCTGCCGCACACTATCCCTGCGGCGCAGGGCACATCCACTATTGTCAAGCCCGCATTCACCGCTTCGTGAGCCCGGGGGGGTCAAAGGGGGGATCTTCCCCCACCACGGGTACCTGGCTTGCTTCGCAGTGGCGGACAATCTCTTCTGTCAATTCCGGGTTTGTATCGAATTTATTGATACAAGCCGCCTGTCTGATGTTGAATTTGCAGGCGGTATCCATTATGCGCCGCAGATCGCTTAAGCCCGATAAAGACGGCTCCGTGACTAAAAGAACTAAATCAACGCCGCTTAAAGAAGCATGAACCGGACAGCCAATTCCCGGCGATCCGTCGATGATCGCCAGCGGTATTCCCCCAAGCCGACCCCCCCGCAGGCGGTTTTTCACCTCAGTCACAAGCAGCCCCCCCGAATTGCCGCTGCCCATTTTAAGCTGGGCGGTGGAAAACACAACATCATCCTTTTTGTAAAGGCGCAATTCGCCGCCTACCGCAGGCACCAGTGTAACGGCCTGCGCTGGGCACACCAGCCGGCACACGCTGCATCCTTCACAGGCAAAGGGGGGGTCAACCCGGTAGCCCCGATCGAATTTGATAGCCCCCCCAAAGCGGCAGTGCTCGAACACAAACCGCACTCTGTACAAAGTTCTGCATCAATTAGCGCCTTATCCATCCCGTAGTAGTCATCCCGTTCGGGGGCGGGGGCAGATCACCCGCGATTAAATGTAGATTAGGGGCGTCCACATCGCAATCAGCATAGGCCTTAGCTTGGGCCAGCCTGATAAATGCCCCCCGGCCACTGTCGTTTTACCGGTACCGCCCTTGCCGCTAAGAATTAATAATTGCTTCATAGCCCGCCTCCTCGCCCACCATCGCCAGCAGCTTTGCAAAAGCTCTGCGTACTCAGCCTTTTCGGCGGCGGCAATTTTGCCTTCGCTGTTAAGCAGAGCCAGATTGGAATCATAAGGGATCTTCGCCAAGATAGGCAGGGATTGGGCATGGCAGAAATCCTCGATTGGATCGTAGCTGCCCATCCATTTATTAGCGATGATGCCCACCTTTTTACCCAAACGGCTCGCCAACTCATAGACAAGCTTAAAGTTATGCAGGCCAAATAGGTTGGTTCCACAACAATCAGGCAGTAATCCGCATCCGCAATACTTTCCATCACAGAACACGCCGCTCCGGGCGGACAATCAATGACGGTCAGCACCGCGGGATCTCTTTCAAGTTCCAAAGACGCTCTATAATGGGCACTCCCGTGATTTCCCCCCCAATATTCAAAATGCCGGTAAACACCTCAACGTGATCCGCTTTGCCCCCCGTTGAATGATGCCGATTTCTTTTTTTGCGTTCGCTTAATGCCCCCCGACAGGCAGGCCAGGACACAACCGCCACAGGAATGGCATATTTCTTCAAAAACAAGGAGCCGATCAAGAATGAGGGCCAAGGCGTTGAACTTGCAAAACTCAACACAGCTTCGGCACGCGGTGCAAAGATTCTGATCAACAAGGGGGGGAATCAGGACCTCTACCGGCTGGGAAACCACGTTCTTTGGGCGCAAAAACAGATGCCCGTTAGGCTCTTCCACGTCGCAATCAATGTAATATGCGGAACGGGCCGCGGCGGCCAAGTTAACGGCCACAAATGTCTTACCTGTGCCCCTTGCCGCTGAGCACCGCAATTGTGGGCCTATGATCTGCCATGACCACGCTGCCCATCCCCTACTTCTTCTAGTTTAGCCAACTCGCCCTTGGCAAAAGCGGCCAAATTATCTGCGACCGAGTCGCCCTCAGTCTGATAGATCTTTACTCGCGCCGCTTGAAGTATAAAGGCCGCATTTCCACCGCAGCGCGGAGTCAGCAGCACATCCGCCCGGTGATCAACGATAGTCTGCGAAGCGCGTACCCCCCCGGCGCCGTCACGGCTTTGGGCGGCCTCATTTGCCAGGAAAAGATCCTTCTTCTGTTCGCTGTCATGAATCAGAAAATAAGGTGCCCGTCCAAAAGATCGGCAGATACCTCCCGCCAAAGATGGCTCATTGAGCGGAATTGCAATAATCATTTTTCATTTCCTCCTTTCCTATTGTCTCCATTATACAGGGTTATGAACAATTGTCCATAACTAACGCCACAAGAGGTGCGGGCAATCAATCTAAATCGGCATAAGCCACTTAGCTGCAGGCGGAATAAGCCGCTGCGCTGATGCCCCCGCATATCGTAAAGCAAAGAAGCATATCCCTATTCCTTCAAAAACGGCATGACCGAATAAGACCGTCACAGATGGGTTATGAATACCTGAGATACTGGACATGTTTATTGATCATGAAACCCATGATCAAGGGGGGGCAGAACAGCCAACGCACCCACAAACAAGATCAATAGTGCTAAAGCCACCATGATAACCCCCCCACCACCGGCCTTTTACGCCGCAAACGATAACCAGTCACTTGTTTCATCGTGCCCACCTCGCTTGTTGCATTCATTTGTTAAAAAGGAGGCACTCCATGGATGCTTTCACAGGAAAAATCTTACCCGAGGACCCGCTGCCTGCTCACCTTACAGACCACCAGCTGCACTTATTGAACAGCCACACAAGCGCCAGGCTGATCTGGGGGGGCGAGGGCAATTCTGCCGCCCCCCTCTTTATCGTTTTAGACAACCCGGGGGGGCCAGGGAAACAAAGGAGGGCAAGCCCTTCCTGTGCGGCACCCGGGAAACGCTGCTGAGAGGCATTGCCGCCGCAGGCTTAGCATTGGAGCAAGTATACGTCAGTTTTCTGCTTAAAGCACGCCCACTGGGGGGGAAATATGATAAGGAGAAAGCACGCGGCCTAGCTTTGGATTTTCTGCGGGAACAAATCGACCGGCACAAACCGCAGATTGTAATCTGCTTGGGCGATGTGGTCACCAAAGCCTATTTCGGCGATCCGCAGGCCTCGGCCAAGAAACTGCGCGGCAAAACGCATATGGTGCACGGTTTTACGACCATCGTCTCCTATCATCCCTAGCGGTACGAAGACGCCCATCTTTGTATAAACACTTTACGCAGGACTTGTCCCTGGCGGCCAAAAACTTAGAGTAAACCAAGAGCGGCTTCAGGCTCATTGGTGATAACGCTGTCCACCTTAGCCGCGATCATCCTTTTGATGTCAGAGAGACTATCCACAGTCCAGGTATTGACCATCATTCCGTTTTGCCGCGCCCCCCCGGCCACAATCTCGGGGATGATCCCTAAGTAATAAGGGTGCAGAGCGGACGCACCGATACTTTTAGCATAAATCCAAGGATCAACAAGGGCCGCATTATACAAAATTCCCGTGCGCAACCCGGGTCTGATCTGCTTGAGATGGGCCAGCGAATAATGGTTGAACGAAGACACTATTACTTGTTCTTCTATGTCGTGGTTCGCCAAAATCTCAATCAAGCACTCGTTTAATTTTTCAAAACCTAAAGCCGCCTTTAGTTCACCATTTAACAAGAGATTTTCCCCTTTGATCAAAGCACAGACCTGATCAAGCGTGGGGGGGATCCGCTCGCCCTTAAATTGAGGTGAAAACCAAGACCCCGCATCAAGTCTGTGCAGTTCGGACAGGGTGTGCTCTTCTACCACACCTGTGCCGTTTGTAGTACGCTCCAGCGTATGATCGTGAATCACGACCACTTCCCCCCATCCCTGCTTAAATGAACATCCAGCTCCAAACCGTGGGATCCCTTCTCCAGTGCAAGTTCAAAGGCAGCCATTGTATTTTCCGGCGCCTTACTGGAATAACCCCCCCGATGTGCTAATACTAACATTTTATCTCCCTCCCCCCCTAATCTAGTTCTATCACGCCATCAAAAACTCTTTCCGCGGGCCCGGTCATTAATACCCGGTTTTTCGTATTGTGTTCTATGAAAAGATCACCCCCCCCGGCAGCGTGACCCGAACAGGCCCCCCTAGTCAAACCGAGCCTGCCGGCAACCACCACCGCCGCGCAGGCGCCGCTGCCGCAGGCCAAAGTGGGGCCTACCCCCCCTTTCCCACACACGCACTTTGAGGTGCTGAGCGCTTATAACTTGAGTGAACTCGATATTAGCCCCCCCGGGGGCCAAATAGAAGCCTGTTCGAGGCGGGGCCCCCCCAAAAGCAAGATCGAGATCCGCTAGATTTTCCAGAAACGCAACCCCCCCGTGAGGTTTCCGAGCGAAACGGGGTACAGCGACCAAGACTGGCCGTGAGAAACAACCCCCCCAGGGGCCGGGCTTGATTAAAAGAAAATCTGGTTCACCCATATCCACCGTATACTGATCGCCTGCGGCGGAGATCCTCTTCACCCCCCGCCCAGCGTATTGACTTCTATGTTTGGCCCACTGAGCAAACCCCCCCGTTTAAGCAGATAATCGGCAAAGCACCGCAGCGCATTGCCGCACGTCTCCGCTTCACTTCCGTCCGCATTAAAAATACGCATTGTATATAAACCCATCATCTTGGTGATGAAAACCAGTCCATCGCCGCCGATGCCGAAATTGCGATGACAGAGTTTCCTTGCCAGCCCCCCCGCACCCTTTTCAACCAGCTCCCCGGCACAATCCTCAATAAAAATAAAATCATTACCCAGCCCGTGATATTTGCTGAACCTCATACCGACACCCATTCCTTTTCTTTACAGCAGGTGGGTGGCTACTTTATCAATCGCGGCCACAATATCCGCCAGATCCCCGGGAAGAATAAGATGATTAAGATGAATTTGAACAGCCCTTCCCAGCAGGTTTAAACTGCGCGGGCAGCTTTCCGCGGAGTATTCCACACTACCTGTATAAAGCGGAGAATCCCAAGGATAGCCCCCGCCCCACGGATCCTGTTTTTTTAAGCAAAAACTCCCAGTTGATATAGATATGCTGATCGTTGGCACCTTCATCATAAACTTGAAAGGCGGGGGGGATACCCTCCGCGGTCAAAGCGGCCGCAACAGACCGGGCAGTTTTAGAATCAGAAACGTAGAAGATCAAGCTGACCCCTAGATCCCGCTCGGTGCCAAATACGGATGATAACTCAATCTTTCCTTGTCCGCGCAGTTCAGCCACAAGTTGGGCCTTATTCTGCTGTGTAGTTCGCAAAATGGCCGGCATTTTTTTCCAATTGCCCTAGGCTCAGCGCGGCCTGCAGTTCGGTCAAACGGAAATTATGCCCGGGAAAGGCCGGTATTTTCCGTTCAATAAAACGATACTGATAGCCGGCGCCATCATGGTAAAGCACTGCTCGCTGCCACAATTCTTCTGAATCGGTGACGAGCATGCCTCCCTCCCCCCCTGTCGTAATTACCTTGGATTGCTGCAGGCTAAAACAGCCCACATCGCCCAAGGAACCCAACATGCGCCCTTGATAGGTACCGCCATTGGCCTGAGCCGCGTCTTCAATTACCTGCAAATCGTGTTTTCTGCGATGGCCAGCAGCGGCCTAAGATCAGCGGAAATGCCACGCATGTGTACGACTAATAGGGCCTTGGTGCGGGCAGTGATCTTTCGCTCTACATCTAAGGGATCCAAAGTTAAACTGCTGTCGATTTCGGCAAGAACAGGAATTGCGTTTACAAGCACAACGGCCGCGGCCGTTGCCACCCAGGTGTAGGCGGGAATTATCACTTCGTCCCCGGCCCCACACCTACCGCAATCAAAGCACAGACTAAAGCGGAGGTGCCCGAATTCACCGCCAAAGCATAATCGGTACCCAAAACCTTTTATACTCCTGCTCCAATAAAGCCGTTTCGGAACTCTCCAGACCGTCCGGAAAATAACGAAAGACGCGTTTTTTTATCCAATACCTGCAGTACTCGTTTCTTTTCTTCCGCACCCAACTCTTCGCCGCCCATGTATTTGGAAACCCACCGTTTAGTACGCACCGGAACACCACCGTGAATTGCCAATTTCTCCATTAGACCCACTCCCACACCTAAACATACTTAGCGTGTTGCTAGTTTTCTTTATTATACTGCAAACTCCTCCAAAAACGAACCCCCGATTCGGCGCGGGAACCGGGCTGCACACACTTTGTACATCTCCATTATTGTGGTGAGACCAGGCAGGAATTTCAATGAAAAAGCGTAACATAGAATCATACATAGAATGGGGGGGGCCCCGGCATTTGCAGGTATACAGAAAACTTACAGCACAGGAATTTGAGCAGGCCTTAGCGATCAGAATTAAGGTGTTTGTGGATGAACAAAACGTGCCCTTTGAGGAAGAGCACGACACATTTGATGAGAAGGCAGAACACTTCGGTATTTTTCTTGACGATGTTTTAGTGGGCACCGGGCGTTTGATCAGGCAGGCCGAATCCGCCAAAATTGGGCGCATCGCGCTATTAAGAGAATTTAGGGGGGGACAGGGCCTTGGCAGCGAATTGATCCGCACGATGCTTAAGGCCGCCAAAGCGGGAGGGAGCAGAGAATGCAGCGTGGATGCCCAGCTTGGGGGGCACTGGGATTTATGCCCGGCTGGGCTTTATAGAAGAAGGGGGGGAAGATTTTTTTTGACGGCGGTATTCCCCACCGCACAATGCGCCGACAGCTTTGAAATTGGAGGGAGTTGCAGTGAAAAATTGATTGTGGGCCTCATCGTCGTCCTAGCCTGCGCGAGTGCGTCGCAAGGCCAAGAGGAACCACCCCCCCCTTTGCCGCCTTTACCTCCCGAGTGGAGATCCAGATCAATAGGCTGACCGACTTGATCAGCACTAGGAACGCAGAAGAAATCGGGCTGTTACTGGATGCGGAATTAGCAGAGAAGGAATTGGCCCGGTATTTAGCGGAACTGCCCCCTGAGTACGGTGCCGTCACAAGTGAAATCGTGACTAGGCCGTCCCATCCTGAAGGGCTTTTTGAGATAGTTTTAATCACGCAGCAGGGATCTCGATTTTCAGCCTTGACGGGCTGGCAGGAACAGGAAGGGCGGCTTAAGCTCACTTTCTTTGCCCTCACCCCCCCTACCAACAGCAAGTGCCCGGAGATTTGCGGCAATCACTCGAAACCTTCGTCACTCGGCTGCGGGCCGCTGTCAGAGAGGGTGATCGAGAAGGATTCTCGGAATTGTTAGGCCCGCGAGTAGAGGAACAACGGGCCTGGGAGTTTTTTTGGAAGTTTAAACCCCCATACGGCCTGGGCTTTAACTTACGTTGCCTTAGAGCCCCCCCTCAGCATTACGATAGCGGTGCCCCCCCATTCTCCCCCCCGGCTGCAGCTTTGGTCAATGCAGGCCTTGCCCCCCCGTCAGAAGCGGATGGCTAATCCACACTTTTGAAGCCGTCCCCCCCTGTGGTAAGCCGCGGGATAAACCGCGTCTATAGACAAGGTAGGCCATCCCATAAGCGGCAGTAAGGCGCGGTACCAACAAAGCAAGAGGGGCGCCCCCCCAAGCTGAAAAGATTATCGTATCTTCGATAAGTGCATGGGCGAGCGCAATGAAAGTACCCATGATTTTCACTTCGCGGGCGGTTATTTTCCCTTCCTGAACATGGTTAAGGATTACCCCCCCCGAGCCAAAGGTGAGGCCAAAGACCATGGCCACTACCACAGGAAAGGCACCCTCTTCGGACAACCCGATGCGCCGAAAGGGGGGGCGGGCCAAAACCCTGTTCAACCTCTGCAGTAAGCCATTGGCTTGGGCAATTTCCAAAATAATCATCAGTGGAATAACCACCCGGGCCACTGTCCAGACACCGTGTAAACCCTGTTTTAAGCCTTCCCAGAGAATACTCATGATCTAATCAGCCCCAACAGTATGCCAACCGCCAGCGAACAGCCCAACCTAATGAAGAAATATAACTGAGGGGGGGGCTGCCCGCTTTTTTTGCTGATGGGCAGTTCCACCAGGAGCGAATGGCAAAATGTCAGCATTGCCGCCGCAATGGCTATTTCGCCCAGGGGGGGAAGATCTAGAGCGACAATGCTGCCCGCAGCCGCATATAAATTAACAAAATACCCACTGAATAAGACTACCGCAGCTTCACCGGATAAACCAAAGAGCCCCCATATACGGGGGGGCGAAAAAATCAGTTATAATATCCAGTAAACCGCTGGCTTTGAAGATGGTTACCAGCATCGCGGTTGGTACCACAATTTTGGCCAATTCCCAGGTGGTCTCCAATCCGACCCGCGTACCCTTGGCAATCATTTTACCGTTCACCTCAAGCATGCGACACCAAGCCCCCCTTTGTTTCCCTGTTGCCACAAATGGATTAGATCTGCGGGCAAAGGGCAGTAAATTACTTGCCTTTCTGCTGTGCGCGGATGGGTGAACTCCAGCCGCCAGGCATGGAGTGCCTGCCTGCCTAAATCGGTGGGCAGCGGCCCGTACAGAGGGTCTCCCAGCAATGGATAGCCCAAGCCGGCCAGGTGCACTCTGATCTGATGCGTGCGGCCGCTTTTAAGATTTAGGCGCAGTAAACTCAGCCCGCTTCGTTGGGCTATCGTCTTATAGAATGTACAGGCTTCCTTACCTTCCGTGCTTATCACCCGTTTGACGCCGTGTTCTGTCGAGCGGCCGATGGGCGCTCTAATTACCCCTCGAGATGGGATCGGGCTGCCTGCCACCACCGCCAGATATTCGCGGACTAACCCGCCCTCACCTAGCTGGCGCAGGAGGCGCTGCAGGGTATATGGCTCTTTAGCCACCATCAGCAGGCCCGAGGTGTCCTTATCCAAGCGGTGCACCAGGCGCACTCTGGCCTTAAGGCCGATCATCTGCCAATGATGGGCAATGGCGTTTGCCAATGTTTGATCCTGATAGCTGCCTGTGGGATGCACCACCATCCCCCCCGCGGGTTTATTGATGACCAACAGATAATTATCTTCATAAACAATATCCAGCGGAATGTCCTGGGGGGGCTTGAGATCAGTCCCCCTCTTCGTAAAAAAACAATTTTGATTTCATCCCCGGCCCGCACCCGGCGAGTCAAATAGTCTTTTTCACCGTTCAAGAAAACACCGCCGCCCCCCCGTTTCATGCGCCGAATCAGGCCCCCCCGGCCCAAATCGAGCCGACCATATATTATGTCTTTGACCATCAAGCCCTCCTCGTTGGAGCGCACGGTGGTGGCCAAAGAGTGTCTGTGCTCCGGCATGCAACCCCCCCCGCTTCCCATTCTACCCCCCCACGCGGAAGCCTTTTGACAAATAAAAAAAGAGACCGAAGGGTCATCGGCCTCTCCATGAACATGCGGTTTAGGATTTGTAAACCCCCCCATCGTCTTCAATATGGGTTGAATCCTTGGGAGTGAAGGTTTTACAACACGTCTCCATACATGAATCCACCGGTGATGCGGGCGCTGTGATGCTTGGGGGGGCATCAAAGGAATCGGGCATTTCATACCCCACCGTATCAGCGGTGATCATAATCTGAGAAGCGCCACATACATTCCCTCGCGTCCAATAATGGCAATTGTTGACACTGCAGTGTACATTTTGAACCAAGCTATTTTCCTCCTTCTGGTAGAAACTACCCCCCTAGTATTTCACCTTGAGAAGGAGAATATTCCACGAACGCTTAAAAAGCCTAACAATCGCCGCCGCGTCCGGTACGTACCACAAAGCCCCCCCGCCCAAAAATAGAACGCTTATAATCCACCACAGCACCCTTGGCAAACTGTTCCACCTGCGGATCGAGGACAAAACGAATGCCGTTCGTTTCGAGTACGACATCCTCGGGTTTTTTTGGCTTCTACCAAAGCCATGCCTAAATTAGGCCCTCCTCAACCAAAACCCGCCACATAAATGCGCAGCAGTGCTTCTTTTGTTCCCGCCGTTTCCAACATGTCCTTGAGGCGCTTTTCCGCCCTGGCTGTCACCGTAATCATTTTAATACCTCCATGATTTAAGGTAAAGTACTCTGTAAAACCGCGCCCTTTTGGAGCCCTCACACGATCCATGGTCCGGCCACAATATACCACATCTGTTTTACCCCCAATCTTCCCCGGCCTGCTGCAGAGCATAGGCAGCATCGGAGTGAACCTGAACGGAAAGCTTGTCCCGGGCAGGTATAACTTCGGTCGCATGGACCCTCCTTCCTAAGCAGAAATATACTACATCGCCAGGCCGTG
>JMBX01000179.1_pt1 | contig 17173 bp, 28 predicted proteins | sample 616521 | NCBI WGS metagenome assembly JMBX01 (sample SAMN02727906, study PRJNA239997) | anaerobic digester metagenome | biome: anaerobic digester; isolation source: mesophilic anaerobic digester inoculated with municipal waste water sludge... | place: Germany: Bielefeld University, CeBiTec ...
AGGTTACAGCTATATTACAATCTCTTAACAGAAATAAAAAGGGAAGGATAATATCCTTCCCTAATGTGGTCGGGTGGAGGGATTCGAACCCCCCCCGGCCCCCCCATGGTCCCAAACCACGTGCGCTACCAAACTGCGCTACACCCCCCCGTAAGCCGACTATTATAGTATAGGGGAAATGATGCTTTTGTTCAAGAGGGAAAATAGGGTGTATTTTGAGGTATAGAGCTATTGTATGCAGTAATTATAAAATATCTTAGTATTTCTTAATTTTTCTAAGAAATTTAAATGTTGGTGCCGGGCCTAGAGTTATGGAGTTGTTGTCAAAATATTCATTTTAAGTTTAGGGGGGGCACACCTCTGCAAGCCGGCGGAACTTTTTGGGGAATGTCCCCCCCTGCCTTATTATTTCTTCGAAGGCTGCAGATTGTTCTTGAAAAAATGAAAATTCTTCTATATTATATAAGTACATAATTTAAGTTTCCCCGAAGGGAATGATTTTTTTGCTTAGTATAATTGAGGAAATAAAGAGGGAATTATTAATTATAATTGTAGGTGCTATGCCATTATCTGAGCTTAGGGGGGGCTATTCCTCTAGGCATATCTATGGGTTTTAGTCCAATACATAGCACAATTCTTAGTCTTATGGGAAATATGGCTATTGTGCCTATATTACTAAAAATTTTAAATCCAGTAATGAACTATTTTGAACAAACTATTATTTTTTTTCTAAATCCATTGGCTGGTTGAAAAGGCGAACCTTAAAGAGAACCAAAGATACTATAGTAAAATATAGGTTACTAGGTCTATTTATACTTGTGGCTATTCCAATCCCTACAACTGGAGCTTGGACAGGATGTATAGCTGCATCTTTGCTAAAAATTGATTATAAAAATGCACTATTTGTAATACTGGCAGGAGTATTGGTGTCGGGGGGGATAATAGTGTTTGCATTGTCGTATCATATAGTTAGTGGGACAGTAGGGACGGTTCTACTTGTCCCAGAATGTTCCCGGAAGTTTTTATTGACAGCTGCGTCGAAATATGTTACAATAATTGTAATTTAATAAAAACTTGATACACCTTATCAAGAGTGGTGGAGGGAATGGGCCCGTTGAAACCCGGCAACCTGTATATTTACAAAGGTGCTAAATCCCACAGAATATTTATTCTGAAAGATGAGGTTTGTGAAAACTAACCTTTCCCTTCGGAAAGGCTTTTTTTATTTGAAACACAGCCTCAATAAAAATTAGGGAGGTTTTTTTTATGAAAAAAATGGTTATTTACTTCTGAATCTGTTACAGAAGGACATCCAGACAAATTATGTGATGCTATTTCAGATGCAATTTTAGATGAAATTTTATCTAAAGACAAAGATGCAAGGGTAGCCTGTGAAACTTTAGTATCTACAGGATTAATACTAGTTGCAGGAGAAATTACTACTAATTGTTATGTAGATATACCCCCCCATATTGCTAGGGAAACTGCCAAAGAAATAGGTTATACTAGAGCTAAATACGGCTTTGATGCCGATACCTGTGCAGTTCTAACTGCAATAAATGAACAATCCCCCCCAGATATTGCCATGGGGGGGTAAATAAGGCTCTAGAGCATAGAGGCAATGGAGAGGATGAATTAGATAAAATTGGTGCCGGCGATCAGGGTATGATGTTTGGCTATGCCTGCAATGAAACCCTAGAGCTAATGCCCCCTGCCTATATCTATGGCCCATGAATTAGCCAGGAAATTAGCAGAAGTGCGAAAAAAAATGGTACCTTAGAATATTTAAGACCCGATGGGAAAACTCAGGTTACTGTAGAATATGAAAATGACAAACCTATTAGAATAGAAAATATAGTAGTAAGCACTCAACACAGCCCAGATGTAGATTTAGAAACCATAGAAAGAGATATTAAGGAATATGTAATTAAGTCCATAGTGCCAGCTAATATGATAGATGAAAATACCAAATACTATGTAAATCCTACAGGTAGATTTGTAATAGGTGGGCCTATGGGAGATGCAGGTCTTACTGGTAGAAAAATTATAGTAGATACTTATGGTGGTTATGGTAGACATGGGGGGGGAGGAGCCTTTTCTGGAAAAGATCCAACAAAGGTAGATAGATCTGCCTCTTATGCAGCAAGATATGTGGCAAAAACATAGTAGCAGCAGGATTAGCAGATAAATGTGAAGTAGGCCTAGCCTATGCCATAGGCGTTGCTAGACCATTATCCATATATGTAGAAACCTTTGGAACAGGGAAAATATCTGATAATGAAATAGAAAATTAGTTAGAAAACATTTTGACCTAAGACCAGCAGCTATTATTAGAGATCTGGACTTATTAAGACCAATATATAGACAAACTGCCTCCTATGGACATTTTGGTAGAACAGATATAGATTTACCTTGGGAAAAAAAACAAATAAGGCCGAGGCCTTAAAAAAAGAAATTAATTAGGATTTTAGAAAAGTAAAAATAGAGTTAGGGAAAATCCCTAGCTCTTTTTTTTAAGTAATTTAAGGTATGAGGATACATCTCTGCAAGACGCTCTATCTTTCTGAGGAATGTCCCCAAAAGATAGACCTAGAACATTCACAATTTACAATTCAAAATTAAAAATTGGCTAAATCCCTTAGGGATTTAGCCTGATTCTTCTTTTCCCTAATTTCTAATAATAAACTATCATAAAATTACCTAGGAATTTAAGAAGGCGCCTTCTAATATGGAGGGTAATTTTGTGTATAGTGAAGTAGTAAAATTATTGGAAAAGAGTAAGGCTGGAGATTTGGAGGCAATAGAAATACTTCTATATAAGTTAAAACCTCTAATACTAGCATCCATTCGAAGATACTATAATAAGGTAGATGAATACGATGATTTAATTCAAGAAGGCTACGAAATAATTTTAGTAGCCATAGAAGAATATGAGGAAAATAGGGGAACCCAGTTTTTAGGCTATGTTAAATTACAATTAAAATATCACTATTTAAATAAACATAGAGAAAAAAACTTATGCTTCCCTAAATGAGCCTCTAGGAGATGGGGAAATAGAATTAATAGATTTAATTGAGGCTGACACCAATATATTAGAAGAATATATTGCAAAAGAAGAAAGCGAATACCTAATGAAAAAAATTAAATACACTGACAAAAAGACAAAAACAAATACTAATAGAATTCTATATAAATGGATATTCCATAGGAGAAATAGCTGAGAAACTAAAGATTTCCTATAGAACAGTAGCCAATACTAAAACCAGTGGAATAAATAAATTGAAAAAAAACTATGGTAAAATAATCATCCTTTTTCTATATAGGGTATAGAAGGAGGTGATACAATGGCAATCAGAACTATAAGAGAAAATACTAGACTTAAACTAGAGCTAGACGGTGGCATGGATGGAGATAAGGTCATAATGAAATCTAAAACTTTCTCTAAGGTAAAGGCAGAAGCAGCAGATGAAGACCTATACCTAGTAGGTCAAGCCCTAGGAGAACTCCAAACTCTACCTATAGCCAGCATCAAAAAAACTAGAAGAAATTCAATTGGTGGAAGAGTAATAGATCTTCGGGCAAAGCCCTCAGGATGACAAATAAAATATCTAAGCATTGGACAAATATCTAAGGCATAGGCAAATATTTAAACCATAGCAAATGTCATCCTGAGCCATAGGCGAAGGATCCCATAATTTTACCAAAGGAAATGAAGGGTGGTGATAAAGTGACTAAATCCAAATTGGAAATGGAATTTAAAGATGTAGCAGGGAAATTCAATCTATCCCTAGATGAACCAAAGGACAATCTGACTGAATCTGATATCAGAACAGCAATGGAAGAAGTAGTAAATAGAAATATATTTTCTACTAAGGAAGGAGATATAGTAGAAACAGTAAAAGCTAGAGTAATAAAAACGGAAATAGAAGAAATAATAATTTAATTAAAGGGAAAAGTAAATCAACTAACAGAGAGCATAAATGAGCTATCTAAGGTAATAGCCAGTCTAAAATAAATATCCCCCCCTTTCTCTTGACACAGAACAACTGTTCTGGTAAAATATTGTCATGGAAGGGGGTTTTTATTTTGGAAAAAAATAATATCTGAAGAACTAATGGCGTTTCTTCCAGTCTATATAGAGTCAAAGGGGGGGAATTGTACATCTATACATACAATGGCTGGTGGAAACTACCATATAGAAAAAAAGTTTAAAAAGCTTTTTAAATCAATTGGCAGAATATTATATTGTAGATCTTAGGGCTGTTCGGAAATACTATGGGGGGGAATCTTTATTTATAAAAAAATCTAGTGCCGATACCACTAAATCAAGAAAATATATTTATACCACTAAAAGTAAGAAAACCCATATGCAAAAATGACGGATCCATTGGCTATGTGAATTTAAAATATATTGAAAAAAACCAGGGAAAACAGGGGAAAAACCATAATCCATTTGAAAAACAAAACCACTATAAATTCCCTAAATACAATAGACACAGTAAATAATCATATTAAAATGGCAATATAGTAAGGAATTTATATATGGAAAGAAATAGTTTAGAAAGAGTGGGAGAATACGATTTCTTCACAGAATACAATAAACCAGCCACTAAGGGAGATATAGCCCTGGTTTTAGATCAGATTGAAAAGGTATTTGGACAATTTTAGTTTTTCTTGGTAAATAGAATTTAATTGGGAACGACGGGCAATTCAAAATTTTAAATTTGTATCAGCATATTTTGTGGTATAATTAAAACTAATAATAATTGTAGAGGAGAATTTTTTTTGCTTAGTTTAGAGGGTGTTGTAGAAGATATTATATTTAGAAATGAAGTCAATTCCTATACAGTAGCAGTGCTAAATACCCCCCCTGATGGGGGATGCCACCATAGTGGGCTATGCTCCATTTATTAATATTGGGGGGGAGACCATAACAGTGGAAGGGGGGATTGGGTGTATCATCCAAACTATGGGGGGGAGCAATTGGAGTTTTCCAATATATCCATAGTAGTTCCCTCTACCATAAATGGTATAGAAAAGTACTTATCCTCTGGAATGATTCCATATATAGGGCCTAAAACTGCTAAGAAAATAGTAGACAAATTTGGCCTAGATACTTTAGATATTATTCAATTCAATCCTGAAAGGCTAAAGGAAATAGAAGGCATAGGAGATAAAAAAAACTAAAGAAAATAGTAGAAGCCTTCGAAGAACAAGGGGGGGAACTACGAAATATAATGGTGTTTTTGCAGCAATACGGCATTACTGCCAATTATGGCATTAAAATCTATAAAAAAAATATGGAACGGACACTGTAAATATAATATCTGAAAATCCCTATAGACTAGCAGAAGACATTTATGGTATAGGCTTTAAAACTGCAGACAAAATCGCACAAAATATGGGCATAAGTCTAGATTCCCCCCCCATAGAGTCGAAGGGGGAATTCGCTATACCATAAATAAATTTGCGGGAAATGGCCACACCTATGTACCTAAAGAAGAATTAAAAGAAGCTACCTTTAAACTATTAAATGTAGACAAAGACCTAATTGAAGAATCCATTAGGAATCTAGCCATTAGAGGCATACTCCATATAATGGACAAAGCAGAGGAACAAATAGTCTACTACACCCCCCCATATCATGTAGCGGAAAACAATGTGGCTAGAAAAATTGTAGAACTATCCAGAGTGGAATTAGATACTTTAAAAATAGATATAGAAAAAGCCATATATGAAATTGAAGGGGAAGACGGAATTATTTTCGCCAAAAAACAAAGGGAAGCCATAGAGGAATCCATATCCAATGGAGTAATGGTAATGACAGGAGGCCCAGGTACGGGAAAGACCACCATAATAAATGCCATTATAAAAATATTCGAAGATCAGGGACTAACAGTTCATTTAGCAGCTCCCACTGGCAGAGCTGCTAAAAGAATGACGGAAACCACGGGAAAAGAAGCCAAAACCATCCATAGACTATTGGAATATTCCCATATGGAAGAAGATATGGCCTTTGGACTAAATGAAGAAAGCCCCCCCTTAATCACAGACTTACTTATAATAGATGAGGCCTCTATGATAGATATACTTTTAATGAACAATTTATTAAAGGCCCTTAATCCAGGGACTAGATTAATACTAGTGGGGGGGGATATAGACCAGCTCCCCCCCTCAGTAGGGCCAGGCAATGTACTAAGGGATATTATAGAATCTGGCATAGTAAAGGTAGTAAAATTAGATGAAATATTTCGCCAGGGAGAAGAAAGCATGATTGTAGTCAATGCCCATAGAATAAATCATGGAGAATATCCATTTCTAAACGAAAAGGACAAGGATTTTTATTTTATTAGAGAAGAGGATACTAAAAATATTGTAAATATAATTTTAGATCTATGTAAAGATAGACTTCCAAGTTTTTATGGAATAGATACCTTAAAGGATATACAAATACTGACTCCTATGAAAAAAAGGAGATGTAGGAATAAATGCATTAAACAAACATCTACAAGATACCCTAAATCCCAAATCCTATAATAAGGCAGAAAAGCAAATAGGGGATGAAATCTTTCGTGTAGGGGACAAAGTAATGCAGATTAAAAATAATTATTCCACAGAATGGGAAATAGTCAAAGATGGAGAAACTATAGAAAAGGGCGAGGGAGTATATAATGGAGACTTCGGCTATATTTTAGATATTGATAAGGACAATAATACTATATTAGTATTATTTGATGAGGAAAAGGAAGTAGAATATAGTTTCAGTCAATTAGATGAATTAAAACTATCCTATGCCACTACAGTCCACAAATCCCAAGGCTCAGAATTTAAAGTGGTAATAATGCCTATATACTGGGGGGGTCCTCCAATGCTTTTAACGAGAAATCTACTGTATACAGCCATTACTAGGGCTAGGGATTTAGTAGTACTAGTAGGGGAAGAGAGATATTTGAGAAGCATGATAAACAATAATAGAATTACCAAAAGATATTCCAGCTTAGACACTAAAATCAGAAATATAATGACCATGTTTTAATTGAGATTCTTCGCTACGCTCAGAATGACAATTTGTCTGTCGAAAGTATTATCCAATATAATTCCGTCATCCTGAGATGGACAGTATTATCCAATATAATTTCTGTCATCCTGAGATGGACAGTATTAGCCTTACTTACGAAGGATCTATAAAAACAATAATCTAGGAGGGAAAAATGCTAGAAATCATAAAAAAACCTTATATTCAGCAAGAGAAACTATTGCCTCCTATGTGGAGAAAACAAAGTAATCAAGCCCAATGATATTTGCAAATCCTGTAGAGAATTTATAGAAATTTCCCATAGGGAACTGCATTTAAACTCCATATATATTGAAAATGCCTATTCATCTTGTACTTATAATAGAATAATGAGACAACAGCTACATCAATTTAAATTCGGGGGGGGAAAATCCTATTTATATAAGGGTTTTGGTGAAATCCTAATATATACTATTGAAGAAACAGAATTAAAAGACAAAATAGATGCTATAACTTTTGTTCCCATGCATAGGAAAAGAAAAGCCCAAAGAGGATATAATCAATCAGAATTATTAGCCCAATATGTAGCAAGGGGGTCTAGAGCTACCTTTGTTGGACAATCATATAGTTAAGGCCAAGTGGACAGTAGAACAAAATAAATTAGGAAGAGCCGAAAGAAAGATTAATCTTATAGATTCATTTAAAGCCATTAATACAGAAGATATTGATGGTAAAGAAATATTAATAATTGACGATATTATTACTACAGGAGCTACTATGGAAGAATGTGCTAAAACCCTTATGGAAGCCGGTGCTAAGACAATTTATGGCCTATCCCTAGTATCCAGTAGAAAATAGTGAGGTGAAAATATGGATGTAAGGAACTGCAAAAACTGCGGACAAATATATGCCTATGATGGCTTTGACATCTGTTTAAAATGTAGGCGAAAAGACGAAGAAGATTTTAAAAAAAATAAAAGAATATTTAGATGAATATCCTGGAGCAAATATTTCTGAAGTTGAAGAGGAAACGGGAATAAACTCTAGAAAAATAATTCAATTTTTAAGACAGGGCAGATTAGAAATTGGAGACGAAACCAATGTAATTTTAGGTTGTGAAAGATGTGGGGGGGCCTCTATTAAATCAGGTCGTTTCTGTGATAAATGTAAAGTAGAAATGGAAAGGGAATTTAAACATTCAATTGGCGGAGGTATATCGCCAAAGGATCTATCGAATGGAAGAATGAAAGAAAAAATTCAAATAACAGATAGATACAGAGGCAATAGAAAATAATAAAAATTATTAAAGTAATACCCTATTATTCCGATATTAATAGTGAATATAAAACAATATTAATAATCGGGGGGGAAATGGGGGGGTGTTTTTTTATGAAAATTAATAAGACTAATCAAATCATAAATATATATGAAAATACTATTAACAATAAAGTAAAAATTAAATAAAAAAAATAAAGGCAAAGACGAGGTTGAAATCTCTGAAAAAGCAAGGGATTATCAATTTGCTAATAGGAAAATTAAAAGAATTACCAGATATTAGATACGAAAAAGTAGATAAAATTAAAAGAGAAATCCAATCTGGCACTTATAATGTAAGTGGAAAAGAAATAGTAGATAAAATGTACGAAAATATAGAATTCGATAAGCGAATTTAATGGAGGCATATTATGACTTTAGATGAAGAATTAATAATTCTTTTACAAAAGGAAATAGATATTTTGATTAAATTAAAGGAGATTACTTACAATAAAACCAATATTATTGTAAGTAATAAAGTAGAAGAATTAGAAAGCATGATTAAAGTAGAGGAAGACCTAATAAACGAGCTGGCCACAAAGGAGATAGAAAGAGAAAACCTATTGGACTCTTGGGGGGGACTAGACAAAAATATGCCTATAACAGATTTAATTGAGAAAGTTCCCCAGAGGCAAGAAGAATTAAATAGACTAAGGGAAGAATTAGCAATTATTTTATCTGAGATTCAATCTAGAAATATAATAAATAATGAATTAATAGAGGAAAATTTGCAATGGTTAGATTTTAATATGAATCTAATTTACAATATTCAAACTCCCCCCCTACCTATGGGAAGGAAGAGAAAACTCAGGGAAAAAAATTCATTATTTGATAGGAAGGTGTAAATATGAGTTTTGGTGGACTATATATTTCCGTATCCGGAATATATGCAAATAAAAAAAAGCATTAGATACAGTATCCCATAATGTGGCAAATGCCAACAATCCTGATTATGTGAGACAAAGTGTAATTCATGCAGATAGAAGCCCAACTGCCTTGGGAGTTCAGCACCAAATAGGTACAGGAGTAGATGTACAGCAAGTAAGACAAATTAGAGACGAATTTTTAGATTTAGACTATAGAAGAAAATTATCCACCTATGGCTATTATCAGGCTAGGTCTGAGGTTTTAGAAGAAATGGAATATATATTTAGGGAAATTAAAACTCCAGATATGCTAGCCAGTGGTGCACTACAAGATATTATGGACGATTTTTGGGATGGCTGGTCAGAACTATATAAAGACCCAGAAAGTCTAACTATTAGAGGAGTAGTCCATGAAAGAGCAGTAGCTTTCACTACTACTACAAATCATATATATACTCAATTAGACCATATGCAGCAAAATTTAAACAAAGAAATGTTAAATAAGGCCAATGAAGTAAACAAACTATTAGCTGATATACATAAGCTAAATCAAACAATAAAAGTACAAGAAGCAGAAGGACCCCCATATTAAGTCTAATGATTTAAGAGATATGAGAGAGGCTAAATTAGATAGATTAGTAGAACTTATACCTATACATTATTATGAAAACAATTATTCTGAAATAGTAATAAGCCTAAATGGCAGAAGCTTAGTTAATGGAGATTACTTTAATCCTATAGAAATTAGAATGAACCAAAAAGGTCATGGAGAAATCCACTATTCAGATACAGGCCAAAAAAATTGAATTAGAAAATAAGGGCGAATTAGCAGGCTATATACATGCAAGAGACAAAGAAGTAGTAGAATATATGGATAGATTAAATATATTGGTATTGACTATGGCGGAAGAGATTAATAAAATACATAGACTAGGTTATGGTTTAGGAGAGGAGAAGGAACCAGCTGGAGGAATGGGAAGAGATTTCTTTAAATTCGAAAATGATAATCCTGCTGTTACCATAGTAGTAAATCCAGAACTAAACGACTACAATAAAATAGCAGTATCTAAATCTGGTGCTAGAGGCGATGGAGAAATAATCAAGGAGATTTTAGCTTTAAGGGAAGAAAATCTATTTGACAAATACAATTCAGAAAATCCTGAAGAACCACTAGAAATAAAAAGCATGGATATAGATGAATTCTATAGAGATTTAATTATGAGTCTAGGTCTTAAAAGAGAAGAAGCTAGAAATATAAGCTATAGTCAGGCACTACAAATGAAACAAATAGACGAAAGAAGACAAGAAATCTCAGACGTCTCCATGGATGAAGAAATGGCCAATATGCTAAAATACCAACACTCTTATATAGCCAATTCGAGGGTGATCAATGCCATAGATGAAATGATAGAAATTGTAATTAATTTAATTAGATGAATCATCTAATTAAATTAATTACAAAATTGTGAATTGTGAATTGTGAATAGATTCGGTGCACAAATGTCATCCTGAGGCATAGCCGAAGGATCTATTATTGAAGGAAGGGACTGAGTAAATTGAATTTTGGTTTTAATACAGCTGTTAGAAGTTTAATGGCAAGTCAAAGATCCATATATATTGCAGATCATAATATAAGCAATACCAAAACTCCTGGCTACTCTAGACAAACAGGGTCTCAGAAGACTACTACACCTTTTTATTTACCAGGGACAGGCTATTTAGGTACAGGTGTGGAAGTATATAATGTAGAAAGAATCAGAGACTCTTATGTAGATTTTAAATATTGGAACGAATCTGCACCCTTAGGAGAATGGGAAATTAAAAGAGAAAACCTTTATGAAATAGAAAAACTATTTGGAGAACCATCTAACAGTAGTTTTAGGCAATACTTAGATGATTTTTATGCATCCTTAGAATATATGAGTCAAAATCCATCAGATTTATCCTATAGAGAACCTGTTAGGGAAAATGCCCTAGCTTTTACAAAACATATTAATGAATCTGCTGTAAGACTACAAAATTTAAGAAGAGATGTGGAAAGTTCCATAGATGCTAAAGTAAAAAAAATATAAATACTTTGGCAAATCAAATAGCAGCTCTAAACAAACAAATCTATTCCAGTGAAATAGATGGAAGAACTTCCAATGATTTAAGAGATAGAAGAGATGTATTATTAGACGATTTATCTAAAATTGCCAATATAAAAGTAGACGAATTTGATAATGGGAAAACCAGAGTAAGTATCTCTGGTATATCCTTAGTAGACCACGATTATGTGTCAGAAATCAAAGTAGTAAAGGATGAAATAGGGGGGCGGATAAAACTATAAAATTGCAATGGGGGGGAAATGAATCTGATGTAAAACTTAGATCTGGAGAATTAAAAGGATTAATAGAAATGTACAATGGAGATGGAGAAAATGGAAGCTATAGGGGGGGCATACCCTATTATCAGAATAAATTAGATGAGTTTGCAAAGGGTTTTGCAGAGAAGTTTAACGACCAACATAGTGAAGGGAAAAGGTTAGGTGGAGGAGATGGTGGCCAATTCTTTACCTACGATGCTAGCAAAGGAGTAGCAGCTACCCTTACCCTAGATGGAGAAATCTTAGATGATTTAAAAAAAACATAGCAGCTGGTGGGGGCTGATGGCACTGGAGCTAATGACGATAACAGAAATCTATTAGCCTTATTAGAGCAAAGGGAAAACAGAGAATTTTTCGATGGCACTACCAGTTCTCAAGGAACTCCAGATGATTTCCTAAAATCCATAATATCCAACTTAGCAGTAGACAGTTTACAAGGAAAAGAATGGAAGACTCCCAAAATATAATGCTAAGAAATATTGAGTCTAAAAGAGATTCCATCTCCTCAGTAAACCCAGATGAGGAAATGGCAGATATAGTAAGCTACCAGCATATATATATAGCCTCAGCCAGAATGGTAACTACTATAGACACTATTATGGATGTAACAATAAACAGATTAGGCTTAGTAGGGCGATAAATCGCCCTACATAGGCCAATTTAAAATTTTTACGATTATAAGGCAGTACACTATAATAAGCACAAAAGGAAAGGAATGAAATAAATGCGAGTAACCAACAACATGTTAGTAAACAACATGGTTTACAATTTAAATCAAAATCTAAAAGTCCTAGAAAAAACTTCAATATCAAAAGGCTTCAGGGAAAAAAATTTAGAGTGCCCTCTGATAATCCTATTGGAGTTAGTAAATCCCTAAAATTTAATACAGATTTATCTAAATTAGAACAATACAATAAAAATGTAGAAGATGCACTGTCTTGGATGACAGACACAGATGCAGCTCTAAGGGAAATGGTAGAAGCTCTAAAAAGAGCCTATGATTTAACAGAAGACGCAGCTAATGGCACTAAGACTACTGAAGACTTACACAAAATTAAAGAAGAAATAGATCAAATAAAAGAACATATAATACAAATAGGAAATACTACTTATGCAGGTAGACATATATTTAGTGGATATAAGACAGATAAGAAACTATTTGAAGATGGTAATGATGGGAAATATAGTATAGGTTTAGGAACAGATGAAATATTTGAATATAATGTAGGAGTATCAGAAAGGGTTAAAATAAATACCCTTGGGAGCAGGGTATTTGGTGTGGCAGAATATAATAGTGAGGGAGAATTAGTTGGTGCTAATTATACTGGAGGTGCTACTGGTCCAGTTGGGGGGGATGATTACACTAATGCTGACAAGGCCTATCTAATAGCCGCCTTTGACGAATTATCAGCTGCATTAGAGACCAATGACCCAGATGAAATCCAAAGCTCCATTACCAGACTTCAAGATTCCATGGAACAAGTCCTAGCTGTAAATGCAGAAGTGGGAGCTAAAATGAATAGATTAGAACTAACCCAAAAGAAACTAGGAGTTCAAATGGAAGGAGTCAAAGAACTACTATCCTTAAACGAAGATGTAGACTTAGCTGCCATAACCATAGAAATAGGTGAAGCACAAAATGTATATATGTCTAGTTTAATGGTAGGAGCCAAAGTAATCCAACCATCCCTAGTGGAATTCTTAAGGTAAAATATTGTAGAATTTTCCTATTATATGATATAATATATCGTATAATAGGTTTATTTTATTCCAATAAAAAAAGAGGTGTTAAAAATGCTAATAAACACAGAAGTATTTGGGGAGATTCAAATAGACAAAGATAAAATCATAAAATTTAAAGAAGGTCTATTAGGTTTTGAAGAAGAAAAAGAATTTGCAATAATAAATATGGAAGAAGGAGACTCTCCTTTTTTTATGGCTCCAATCTGTAAACACTCCAGAATTAGCCTTTATAATTATAAATCCCTTCTATGCATTTCCAGATTATGAATTCATAATATCTGAAAAGGTTCAAAAGAAATTAGAAATAGAAGATGAAAGGGATATAGCCATATATTCCATAGTGGTAATTCCCGAGGATATGGAAAAAATGACTGCTAATTTATTAGGTCCAATTATTATAAACATAGATAAAAAAACTAGGAAAGCAGGTAATATTAGACGACAATAAATACTCCACAAAGCATTTTGTATTCCAGCAAAAAGCAGAAAGTGAGGGAATCTAATATGCTAATATTATCTAGAAAGGAAAATCAATCTATTATTATAGATGATAATATAGAAATAAAAATACTAGAAATAGAAGAAGGAAAAGTGAAACTTGGCATAGAAGCCCCGAAAGACATCGATATTTTTCGTAAAGAACTATATCTAAGTATAGAAGAAGAAAATATAGAAGCAGCGAAAACTAAAATAGACTTAGAAAAAAATCAGCAATTTATTTAAACAAGATAAGTAGGAATGGGTGAGGAAAATTGACTAATAGATGTGAATTTAATGGTACCACTTCTAATGGTTTATGGAATGTATTAGTGGTAGATGATAATAATTATATACATGTATTATTTAGAGAAATACTAAAGAATTTTAAATTTGAAGGAAAGACAATTAATATTATATCTGCATTTAGTACCAAAGAGGCCATTGATATACTAATAGAAAAAGACGATATAGCAGTAATTTTCATAGATATATTCTTAGAAGAAAAGGAATCTGGATTCCTTTTATCCAAATACATAAGGGAAGAGATAAAAAAACCACAATAGTAGAATTATCCTAATGACAGGAAAAGGCACAACCAAATTAAAAGAAGATGCTATTTTAAACTACGATATAAATGGCTATGAAGACAAAACCAATCTATTTCCAGAAAAACTTTTTGTAGTATTAATCTCCGCCATAAGGGGGGGCTATAGGGATATATTGCATATAGACAATAATAAAAGGATTATGGAGCAGGTAGTAGCATCTTCTTCAAAATTATTGAGGACAAACTCTTTAGAACAATTTATGTCATCCACCTTATGCTATTTAAGCTCTATAATAAACCAATGTAAGGGGGGAAAGAATGCAATATAAATGGACTAGCTGCCCTAAGAAATATTGATGAAAGAGCCTTTAGTATTGTAAAAGGACTGGGGAAATATAGAAATAGCTCTGGAAATAAAATCATGGACACTGTATCTAAAGAAGATTTTGAATTAGTACGAAAAGTCTATAATAAAAACGATCATATAATAACTGCGGATAGATATATATCATATTACAATAGTAATGCTGCAGAAGGAGTAATATTTTTAGAAATCAGCGGAGATTTAAATCATATAGATAGGGAATTGCTAGATGTATTTAATAAAAATATCCTAGCAGCCTTTGAAAATCTATGTCTAAATAAAGAAATAGGTAAAACCCAAAGGGAAATACTATTTTTATTAGGAGAAGTAACAGAAGCCCGCTCCGAAGAAACAGGAAATCATGTTAAAAGAGTCTCAGAATATTCTAGAATACTAGCAGAAAAATATGGATTAACAGAAAGTGAGATAATGCTAATCACCATGGCAGCACCAATTCATGATATAGGAAAAATCGCCATATCAGATAGTATATTAAAAAAACCTGGCAAGTTAACTCCCGAAGAATTCGAAATAATAAAAACCCATACTACCATAGGCTATAATATACTAAAAACTTCCAATAGAGATCTGCTAAAAACCGCAACCATAATAGCTTATGAACATCACGAAAAATACAATGGCAAAGGCTATCCAAGAGGCCTAAAAGGAGAAGAAATTCATATATATGGCAGAATAGTAGCAGTAGCAGATGTCTTCGACGCCCTAGGCTCTCCAAGGGTCTACAAAAAAACCCTGGATAATGGAAGATATACTAAACTATTTTCGCAAAGAAAGAGGCCAACACTTCGACCCAGTGCTGGTAGATATATTATTCGATAATTTAGATGAATTTTGGAGATAAAGGAAAACACGTTGATGAAGCGGAGCTTCAAATTGTGAATTATGAATTGTAAATGGTGAATTAGGCTTGTCATCCTGAGCATAGCGAAGGATCCCATACCAGGGGGGGGACATTCCTCAGAAAGTTCGACCGTCTTGCAGAGGTGTGTCCCCCCCTGACCTTAATATATGTTTTATTTTTTTTAAAACTTTTTATCAAAAAGACTAAAGTAACAGAAAAAAAGGTCGATAATAATACCAAGGTGAGAAAGGAATCTCACTAAAAAAATTCAAGGAGGAAGAATAATGAGAATTAACAACAACATTATGGCAATGAATGCCAACAGACAATTAGGTATCAACAACGCAGGAACAGCTAAATCCTTAGAGAAACTATCCTCAGGATTTAGAGTAAACAGGGCAGGAGACGACGCAGCAGGACTATCCATCTCAGAAAAAAAATGAGAGCTCAAATTAGAGGACTTAATATGGCCTCAAAAAAAATGCCCAAGACGGTATTTCCCTAATCCAAACAGCTGAAGGTGCACTAGATGAAGTTCATTCAATTCTTCAAAGAATGAGAGAACTAGCAGTACAATCAGCAAATGATACTAATATGAATACAGTAGATAGACAGGCTATGCAAGCAGAAGTAAATCAATTATTAGAAGAAATAAGTGGTATAGCTACTAGAACTCAATTTAACACTCAAACGCTATTAGATGGTACTTTCGAAAATAAGACATTGCATATTGGAGCAAATTCAGGACAAAATATGGAGATAACTATTAGTAGTATGAGTGTAAGTGGATTAGGGCTTAGTGGATTATATGTTGAAGGTTTCGATCCAAATACTGATGCAACCGATTCTGGGATAATGACTCAAAGCAGAGCAGATGCTGCAATAAAAACTATAAACGATGCTATAAATAAAGTTTCCACTCAGAGATCATCATTAGGTGCTATTCAAAATCGTCTAGAGCATACAGTTAAGAACTTAGACAATGCTGCTGAAAATCTACAAGCTGCAGAATCTAGAATCAGAGACGTAGACATGGCGAAAGAAATGATGGAGTTTACAAAACAAACAATATTACAACAAGCAGCTACTGCAATGTTGGCTCAATCAAATAGCGTTCCTCAGACGGTATTGCAGTTATTAAGATAAGAGGAAGGTTATAAAGGGTCCCTCAAAGGGCAATCTTTGAGAGCAAATTGGGTGAATTGCTGGGAACTCCTAAAGCTTTGCTTCCTACAACAGAATCTGAAAAGGTATATGTGAAAGGTCAAAAAAAAGCAAAGATAGAACAATGGACAATCAGCAGCCAAGCTCCTGTTTCGAAAGGATGGAGAAGGTTCAACGACTAGGATGTACCACCTAAATAATTCATGGGATTATATGGTGATGAGATCCATAGGGAAAGAGGTATCCCGAAGTGCCCAACAACCAGTATAGTTGGTTGAAGATATAGTCTGGCAGTTATCGAAAGATAATTGATGGTCCGCAATCAAACCAAGTACCTCAAACAGTGTTACAATTATTAAGATAAGCAGCGAACCAATTTTAGCATTTTATAAAATTGAGTGAGTCGCTTACTCAGCGACCAAAGGGAGTCGAGTTACCTTTAGGTCTTTAGAA
>JMBX01000180.1_pt1 | contig 17102 bp, 30 predicted proteins | sample 616521 | NCBI WGS metagenome assembly JMBX01 (sample SAMN02727906, study PRJNA239997) | anaerobic digester metagenome | biome: anaerobic digester; isolation source: mesophilic anaerobic digester inoculated with municipal waste water sludge... | place: Germany: Bielefeld University, CeBiTec ...
AAAATATATGACTCGGAAATTTCTGTCATAGGATTTCATTCTAAAATTACAGATGGTATTGAAATAGGAAAGAATTGTGTTATTGATAATTATGTTGACCTTTCAGAATATAATATAAAACAAATTAAAAGTGGTGAAGGTATTATTAAACAATAGAATTTATTAAACTAAGCAATATTTTCTTCTGACTATAAAAAGGAGATTAATTTTATGGATTTCTATGCAGTAAAATTTATAGCAGCCTCTAACTTAACCGGAGAAACTTATTTAGGATACATATTTGGGAAAAAAAAGGTCAAAGTCCTCAATTTAACGTAGTGCTATTAAATAGAAATCAACTAAAAGCATTCGAAATTCCTGATATTACGAAAGACTATCTTGAATTTAAATCAGATGTTGATATGCTTTATTATCAATTATCTAAAGAAAATGACAACTACGCTTTAACTCAATTTAAGGCATATTTTTACAGTGTGTTAAGAAAAATGAATTTCGAGGTTGTTGGAACAAAAATGTTCTTGGCTGTAGAAGAAAATGACGTTTATGTTCTAAAGTCCTTGATAAATGATATCTTAAATGAATGGGCGGGAGAAACAAAAATAAAATTAGTAGCTCAAAAATTTGATTATAAAGATTTAACCTGGATATCTGCCGTAAAAGAAAAAGGTGAAAAGGGTTTTGAAGAGTACCTCAACAGACCCGATGTGAAAGACGCTATAGAAGTATTTCCAATAATTGACCCTGTAGAAGGTTACCCAGTAATAAAGTTGGATGTAGGTGAACCAATAATTGTTCTACAAATAGACAAAGAAGAAGAAAACAAAAAAGATACCAGTAACATATTAGAAGGAAGAGTTATTTCAAAAGAACTTATTCCCTCTACTAGTTATCTTTTTTTAAAGATAGATCTAGGAAGATATGGAATTGGAAAAACTATAGTACATCAGGACTTAAAAATATCTATAGATCAAAAAAAATTACAGATATTAAGAAAAGCTCGAGATACTAAAGAAAATGAAGAACAGAAAATAATCGGTGACTTATTTGATAATCTCCAAAGGATAAAAGATTCTATGAACGGCGTAAAATTAGTTCTTTAGATATTATTATTATCAGCGGACTTTCTATTATAGGAATACTGTTAATAATTCTCATAGCAGTTTTACTTGGGGGGGCGTTTTGATATGAAGGTTATTTTAACCTTTATTATGATGATTCCTATAATTATTTTTTTCTGTTCTAACATATCATTATGTTAGTCAAATACTTTATTATAGAAATATTAAAAATACAGAAATTAATGAAGCACTTAATCTAATAAATGAAGTTGAAGAAATATATGCCCTTACTGTAGAAGACTTTTTGCAAGCTTGTACAATTAAAGACATCGTGTTAACCTCTTCAAAAGAGGCAACTATTTATATATTCGAACATAATGGATATGAATTCCTGTATATTGATGAATGAACGAATGGAGGATTATACTCTTGCGCATTTCATATGCCACAGCAGTTGAGATGAATCTAAAAAAAGGAAAAATTAATGCGAATAATTATACTGCTTATTTACAAATTGGTGAAAAATGCCTTTATAATTGTTCTTTTTGCTCTAAAGCAAGGGAATCTAAAAGTGAAGAAGATTTATTGTCTAGGGTAAAATGGCCAAAAATATCAAAGGAAGATTTTATTGGCAACTTTAATCCTAATAATTTCAAAAGAATTTGCATTCAGGTAGTATCTTCTTCAGATTACTGGACGGAGTTAGATTATGTACTGAGCTTTCTAAAAGATAAAAATATTAAAACCTCTGTGTCAATAAGACCAAAAAATATAGAAGAAGTCAGATTACTCTTCAATAAATATCTTGTTGATAATGTTGGAATCGCAATTGATGCTGCTAATGAAAAGCTCTTTGGAAAAATCAAGGGGGGCAACTTTAAAACATTCAACAACTTTTTAATAGCTGCATCAAAAGAATTTCCAGGAAAAATTGCTACTCATATAATTGTTGGATTAGGAGAAAGCGATGAAGATATTGTTGATATATTGTTAAAAATGAAGAAACATGGAATTATTGTTGGTTTATTTGCTTTTACTCCTATTAAAGGTACTAAATTAGAAACCTATCCACGTCCCACCTTAGAAAGATATCGAAAATGCAATACCTCCATTATATTATTGAACACCATGAAGTCAAAAAAAGAAACCTTCACTTTCGATTCAAAAGGAAATGTCTTACAATTCCCGGATTTTAAAATAAATAATGAAGAAGTTATTAAAACATCAGGCTGTTCATGGTGTACTCGCCCTTTTTATAATGAAAAACCTGGTAAAGAATTATACAATGTACCTATTCCACGTATATAAATTTCTATTCCCAAAATAACAGTAAGGAGAAATGAATATAAACATGAAAGCATGGGAAAACGAGTTAAAAAGAAGAAAAAAATGCCACTCCTTCAATATCATATCAAGAAAATTGGGAAAAATGCAAGAATCAAATATATTCCCAAATGATTTGTTATTAACCTTTTGGCAAAGTAATGTACCTGGTTCCAATGCCCCCCCAGAATCTATGATTGTTGGAGCTGTACAATCCGTAGAAAACATGGGGGGGAGAGATGTTTCAAAAGCGGAAATCTTATTAGAACAAGGATTTCATTATTTATCTTCTGATGATTTTATAGCACTAAAAGCTTTAACAAGTGAAATCTTCTATTTACTGGATAACTCACCTATTATAGAAAATCATAGGTTTCATCATTATCTTAGGCCATTAAAATGGGAAGAGATTTCCAAATTTTTCCCTACAAACAAATTCAATCTCTCTAACAAAATTGATATAAAAGACAAAATTCATGGGGGGATGGCTTGGACAACTTGCAGGTGGGTCAATGGGCACCAAATTTGAGGGATACACACATGATGCATTAGAAAAGTCTTTGGTGAACAATTAGGCAAGTATGTTGGTGAAGTTTCTACGTTAAATGATGACGTAACTTATGAAATAATCTTCTTAAAACATGTGAAGAAAAGAAAAAAGATATTTCTTCTATGGATGTTGCAAAAAAACTGGATTAGCTATATACCTTTTGGTTGGAGTGCTGAATTAATGGCACTAGATAATATCAAAAGAGGTATTTTTCCTCCAGACTCTGGTTATTTTTATAATCCTTTTCAAGAATGGATAGGAGCCCAAATGAGATGTATGGTTCAAGGATTACTTTCTCCAGGAGATCCTTATAAAGCTGCTAAACTTGCTTTTATTGATTCCCAAGTTTCACACAGCGGAAATGGTATATACGGAGGAATTCACGCTGCTGTACTGACTTCTTTAGCCTTTGTTTTCAATGATCCTAAAAAAAATAATCAAGGAGTCTCTTCAATACATTCCCCCCCAAAATACAGAATTCAGTAGAATTGTGTCTGACGTAATAAAATACTGTCAAGAAACGAGCGATTGGTTAAATGTGCTAAGAAAAGTGGAAGAAAATTTTAAGACTTATAACTGGATTCATTTATACCCGAATACTGCATCTGTAATAACGTCCTTATGGTTTGGAGAAGGTGATTTTGATAAATCAATGAAAATTGTTTCATCATTTGGATATGATGTTGATTGTAACGCTGGTGAAATTGGAACAATTTTAGGAGTGATTTATGGTCAACAGAATTTTCCAAATTATTGGTCTATACCTTTAAATAATAACTTAGAAACTTATCTTCCTTTTTTTTCAAAAAAATTAAAATATCAGACTTGGCGGATTGGACCTATGAGTTAGTAGGAATTATATAATATTACATAATAATTACTAAGAAGGTAAATAAAATGAAAGTAATATTAGATTGTGATCCCGGTCATGATGATGTTTTTGCAATTTTGTTAGCAGCTGCTTCCCAAGAAATCGAATTACTTGGAATAACGACTGTAATGGGAAATTCCTATCTTCAAAATACTTCAAAAAAACGCAAGGGCAGTTCTTGATTTTTTTTGGCATAGAAAAGCCTGTTTTTGCAGGTTGCTCAAAACCTCTTATACGTAATACTATAATTGCAAGTCACATTCACGGACCAACAGGACTTGACGGTGCAAAACTTCCTCCACCCAGACACAGCATTGAAAAAAAATGCACGCCATAGATTATATTGCTCAATGTGCAAATAAATATAACAACCTTATCTTAGTCCCTACCGGTCCTCTCACTAATATTGCTCTTTTTATATTAAGATATCCATTTCTTACTGGCAAAATATCTTCCATAGTCTTAATGGGCGGAGGTATTTTTCATGGAAATATTACCCCCCCTACAGCTGAATTTAATATTTTTGCAGACCCAGAAGCAGCAAAAATTGTTTTTAATTCAGATATTCCTATTGTTATGGCTCCTTTAGATTTAACTCATCAAGTTGTTGTCTCTTCTAAAGAAATTAATACAATCCGAAGACTAAGCGATAAATTCAATTTACTTGCTGATATGTTTGTCTACCTTCAAAATACATGTAAAGATGAAATTACAAGTACTGGAGGTATTGCACTTCATGATCCATGCCCAATAATGTATCTCATTCATCCCGAAATTTTTGAAATAAATGAATATAAAGTGGATATTGAAATAAAAGGAGAACTAACTTATGGTCAAACTGTTGTGGATGTATTAAATGTTACAAATAATAAGCCAAATGCAAAAGTACTAACCAAAGTAGATTCAGAGCTTTTTTTAAAAATTTTCTTTAATAAAATGAAAGTCTTAACAAGTTATTAGACAAGTGAATTTAAAAAATTGAGAATATAATTTTCTTGAAAGTTATATATTCCATACGGTTTCAATCATTATAATTAAATGAGGAGGTTAAGGTATGAAAAAGTCTTTTTTTTATTGTTTGCCTAGTTATTTTATTTTCCATGACAATCTTTTCAGCACCAAAAAAAGGTAGCATACGTGATTAACGGTTCCTTAGGAGATCAGTCATTTTATGATTCAGGTTATGAAGGCATTAAAAAGTTGGAAAAAGATTATGATGTGGAAACAAAGCTTATGGAATGTAATTTTGATCCCTCTCTATATTACCCAAACTTAATGACTGCAGCAAGATGGGCGGATGTGGTTTTGTTATTTCATATGGTTTTGAAGAAGAACTGAAGTCAATAGCAGAAATGTTCCCAAACAAAATATTTGTAAACATTGACACTGTTGTCGAAGATGATAAAAAAAATTATTTCAAACGTCGATTTTATAGAAGAAGAAGGTTCTTTTATGGCAGGTGTAGTTGCAGGAATAGTTACTACTATGACTGAACTGCCTGGAATAAATCCTGAAAAACTAATTGGAGCAGTTGGTGGGGATGACGATATTGTAATAAGATCTTTTGTTTATGGATATGATCAAGGTGCAAAATATGTAGATCCAGAAATTCAAGTAAAGACTATTTATGTAGGTACCTGGGATGACCCTGTTAAAGGAAAACAAGCAGCACTGCAACTCTACTCTCAAGGAGTAGATGTCATATTTCAAATTGCGAGTTTAACGGGAGCTGGAGTTATCCAAGCAGCTCAAGAAGTAGGAAAATATGCCATTGGTGTAGACTCAAACCAAAACTCACTAGCACCTGGCCATGTCATTACAAGTATGCTAAAAGAAGTAGGAAAATCAATAGAGTTTGTATTTAAGCAAATAATAGATGGAACTTATAAACCAGGCACACTATACAAACTAGGGTTAAAAGAAGAAGCAGTAGGATTAGCTATCGATGAATACACCTACCAAATACTTCCAAATGAGACTGTTGAAAAGATATTAGGAATACAAAAGATGTTATTGAAGGGAAAATTACTGTTAAAGAATATAGAGAATAGTTATCCATAAAGGAGAGTTCATATGTCTTACATAGAAATGAAAAATATTTATAAGGTCTATCCCCCCCAGACGTTATTGCATTAGAAGAGGTGAATTTCTCCCTACAAAAGGGAGAAATTCATTCTCTAATTGGAGAAAATGGTGCAGGAAAAAGTACCTTGATGAAAATATTATATGGATTAGTACATTCATCAAGTGGACAGATATACATAAATGGAAATGAAGTAAAATTAACAGTCCCAGCGATGCTATAAACTTTGGAATAGGCATGGTTCACCAAGAATTTATGTTGATTCCATCTTTCAAGGTATATGAAAACGTGATTTTAGGAATGGAAAGAACCAAAAAAAATTTGGAGTTATTAACAAAGAGGAAGCTATAAATGAATTAGAAGAATTAACTAAAAGATATGGATTTGATTTAGATTTAAACGCCGTTACTTCTGATCTTTCTGTAGCAGCTAGACAAAAAGTCGAAATTTTAAAATTACTCTATAGGAAAGTAGACATACTCATCTTTGATGAACCAACTGCAGTTTTAACACCTCAAGAAACTGAACAACTGTTTACAGAAATTAAAAGTATGAAGGAAATGGGAAAAACTATTATTTTTATAAGTCATAAATTGGATGAAGTCTTAGAAATTTCCGATAGAATAACCATAATGCGAAGCGGAAGGATAGTATCTTCAATAGAAAATAAAAATCTTACAAAAAGTAATCTTGCTAAAATGATGGTCGGAAAAGAAGTTATCTTATCTGTAACTAAAAAAACCAATTGAACCTGGACAAATCATCTTAAAAACTGAAAATCTCACAGTGGATTTCAAGCAGTCTAAACACAAATTTTTGCAAGATATAAATATATATGTAAGGGCTGGAGAAATAGTTGGATTAGCAGGTATTGAGGGAAATGGACAACTTGAACTAGTTGAAGCTATCATTGGAGACACCCAAACACTTAAAGGTAAAATTTATATTGATAAAAACGACATCTCAAATAAAAGCATTACTGAAAGAAGGTCTTTAATTAGTTATATCCCATCAGACAGAAAAAAAATTTGGATTGGCCTTGAATGCCAGTTTAGCCGAAAATCTAACTATGACACATCATTTAGGTAACAACTTAAGTAAATTTAGATATTTCATAAATTGGAAAAAGGCAAAATTTTTTTTCTAGTAATCTGCTTAAACAATATAACATTGTTGCTAGAGGAATAAATGATTTGCCTAAACATCTTTCTGGAGGTAACCAACAGAAAGTAATATTGGCTAGAGAGTTTAGTCTTGATGCTCCATTCTTACTCCTTGATCAACCTACAAGAGGTTTAGATGTTGGTTCTATAGAATATGTACATGATGTTATTTGAAATGAGGGACAAGGGAAAGGCTATATTATTAATTTCTGCTGATTTAGATGAGCTTTTATCCTTAAGTGACAGGATTTATGTGATAAGAAATGGAACAATTGTAGCAGAATTAAATCCAAATGTTCACAACAAAGAAGAAGTTGGAGAGTATATGTTAGGGGGGGGAAAGAATGAAAAGTTTAAATAAAATTCTTACTGGAATTATTGGAATAGTATTCTCTTTGTTAGTTGGGGGGGCTTTGTTAATAAAAATACAAGGAAATTCTCCTATTATCGCTTACAAAGCTTTATACGATTACGGATTAGGTTCATGGTTTTCTATAACATCTACCTTAAATAATTCTACCCCCTTTAATATTAACCGGTATAGCTGCAGCAATAGCGTTTAGTTCTAACGTAAATAACCTTGGACAGCCCGGACAATTAATAATTGGGGGGCTTTAAGTGCTGCTCTTTGGGCTATTATCTACCTTTCCAGGTTGGATAGGAATAACTACAATTATAATTCTTTCTGGAATAATAGGTGGTTTTTATGCTTCAATTGCAGGCGTATTTAAAAAGTTATATAAAATGGATGAAATGTTAACCACTTTAATGCTTAATTTTATTGCTGATTACTTAACTATATATTTAGCAACCTATCCTTTTCTAGATAAAAAAAATCATATGTTCCCGCTACAAAAATGAATAAAAAAAAGAATTTTTTTCTTCCTTCTTTTAAGAATCTTAACTCAAGTTTTTCATTGCAATTTTAATTGCTTTGATATCCTATTTTATCGTGAAATATTTAAAAAAAGGTTATGAATGGAGAATGATGGGATATAATCCTGATTTTCGAGGATTGGGGGGGATGTGATAATGAACAAAATTTAATGTGGGTTATGTTCTATACGGGTTTCTAAGTGGACTTGCAGGCGCATTACTTATACTAGGTGGGACACAGCACAGATTTATTAAAGGCATAGGTGCAAATTACGGTTGGGACGGAATAATGCTTTCTATAGTTGGAGCTAACGGAATATTTGAAACTTCTTTTTTTTCTCTTTATTTTTTGGCTTTCTAAAGCTGGAGGCGTTGGAATGGAATTTGAAGTTTCAATACCTTCAGAATTCATTATGGTTCTGCAAGCAACCATCGTTTTACTAGTTGTTTCAACCAGAAGCCTTGTTTCTTTCTATGGCGACAAAATGAAAGCTTATTTTAAGACTCGAAAGGTTGTGAAAGCTCATGAATAATATCATAATTTCATTAATAAGGGACAGCTTTAGTAGCGCTACGCCTATTCTTCTTTCAGCTTTAGGAGGAACCTTTACTTTCTATGCAAATGTTTTTAATATTTCCATGGAAGGAATGATGTTAATAGGCGTCTTTTTTCGGTGTTCTAGGAAGTTATTTATTTGAAAACTGGGTAATGGGTCTTCTATTTGCATTAATGTCTGGAATTTTAGCATCACTAATATTTTCGTTTTTTTTGCACTCTTATTAAAAACTGACGAATTCTTAACAGGTATTGGTATGAATATGCTTGCTCTTGGAGGAACAACTTACCTTTTAAGAAACCTATTCAATGTCAAAGGTGCTTTCATATCCCCTCAAATTAAGTCTTTACCAACATGGAATATCCCAGGACTAAATAAAATACCTATTTATCAGATATACTGAATAATCACCCTTTCATAGTATATGTCGCAATTATTCTAGCATTTTTGATAGACTTTATAATTTTTCATACTAAATTTGGTCTTAGACTTAGAGCAACGGGAGAAGATCAAGAAACTTCTCGTTCTTTAGGAATTAATCCAAATAGAATAAAGTTTAGTTCTATCTTACTTTCTGGTATTTTTCAGCTGCAGCAGGCACCTTTCTTTCGCTTGGATATGTTACTTTGTTTAGTGAAAATATGTCAAACGGTAGAGGTTGGATTTCATTAGCAATCATTGTTTTAGTCCGTGGACGACCTCTTGGGATATTACTTATGTCTTTAATATTTGGCTTTTCGAAAGTGCGGCTTTCAGCTTACAAAACATAAATATTCCTTCTCAGATTACAGCTATGGTCCCTTATATAGTTACTATAATTGCACTTTTTATTTATAGTGTTAACAAAGAAAAAAATATTAAAACTAAAAAAAAGGAAGAAAATGAGAAAATAAAAGAGATTTAAATTTAAATACTTTTATTTGCCTTTAAATACAATTAATCTATTGTAATCAAATTTGTAAATATCGCCCTCAGGTGATATTATTAAATTGAATCTTTAAGAAAACGTTTGCAAAATAGATTTAACAAAGAACTCAAAAAAAGAGTAGATGAAAGGCATTTTGTGAAATTATTTGTGAAAACGTTTGCTTAATAAAATTAACAAGGTGACTTACATGCCAGATAAGATTACAATCAAAGAGATTGCAAAAGAAGCAGGAGTGTCTATATCAACAGTTTCACGAGTTATTAATGGCTCGTCTCCTGTTAAAAAAAGAAACCAAGGAAAAAGTTTTAAATGCAATAAATAAATTAAATTATTATCCTGACGCTCTTGCAAGAAGTTTAAGGGTAGGATATACAGATACCATTGGAATAATAATACCAAATATTGCTAACCCTTTTTTTTGCCACCTTAGTTAGAGGCGCAGAGGATTATCTTAGATCTAAAGGATATTCATTAATAATATGTAATTCTGATAATGCGGTTGATCAGGAAAAAAATTGTTCAACATTCTTGCAGAAAAAAAGTAGATGGAATACTATACTCAGGAATTGGTGATCATCTTGAAAAATTCAACCATATCAATATCCCCCCCATAGTCTTTATCGACAGGGTAATAAAAGATAATAGGTTTTCGTACGTCTGCTCTAATCACTATAAAGGAATGGAAGATCTACTAAATTATCTATTTGAAACTAATCACAAAAGATATGTTTTTATTAGTGGAAAAAAAAGAAATATTTAGTGCAGTGGAAAGATTAAGAGCTTTTGGGGGGGATTTCGTGAAAAAAAATAAAATTGAGTACAAAATTCTAGAAGGGGGGGAATATACATACGAATCCGGTTTAATTAATGGTAAAAAAAATAAAGAAATTGCCTGACGTAGTTGTCTGTTCAAATGATCTAATTGCCTATGGAGTTATAGAAAGTTTCAAAGAAAGGAAGATAAAAGTTCCCCAAGACGTAAGTGTAACAGGATATGATGACATCACATTTAGCAAAATGTTTTCTCCAGCACTAACAACTGTCAGACAACCAATATATGAGATGGGGGAAAATCTCAGCAGAAATCATACACAGGCTATTGATAAAAAAAAGATGATTATATACCTGTAAAATTATTTCAAAATCAAGTTATAGTAAGAGAAAGTACAAAAGGAGATAAAACATGAAAAATCTGGTATCTTTAATTCAAAAATATCATCTTTCGTAGCTTCGATGGGACACAAAGATATAATCACTGTAGTTGACATGGGATACCCTATTCCTAAAGATGTTGAATTTGCAGATATTGTTTTAGACAAAGGAAAACCTAGTTTTGTTGAAACTGTCGAAGTTATATTAAAAGAATTAGCAGTAGAAAAAAAATAATTATAGCTGAAGAATTAGAGCACAAGAATATTAACAATTATACTGAAATAATGAAATTATTTCAAGGCATAGAGATCGAAAAAAAATATCCCATGAATTATTTAAGGAAAACGCTAAAATGTCCAAATATTTTGTTAGAACAGGTGAATGTACACCTTTCTCAAATATTATGTTAATTTCAGGAGTGATCTTCTGATGTTGTTAGAAATGAAAGAAATAACAAAACGTTTCCAGGCGTAGTTGCTCTTGATAGAGTATCTTTTAACCTCAAAGAAAACGAAATTCACGCCTTATTAGGAGAAAATGGTGCAGGTAAAAGTACTTTAATTAAAATATTAGGTGGTATTTATAAACCTGACAGTGGTGAAATTATACTAAACGGGAAAAAAAGTTGAATTTAGTTCTCCTCTTGATGCCAAAAAAACACGGTATAGCAATTATCCACCAAGAATTAATGTTGTCAGAAAATCTTTCAATCGCTGAAAATATATTCCTAGGAAAAGAACTTGGTAGCCCAGTGAACTTAAATTATCATAAAATGGTTGAAGAATCAAAAAAAGTATCTTCAAATGCTAGGTTTTGAGATAGATCCTCGAACAAAAGTCTCACATTTAAATGTTTCCGAAAAACAATTAGTAGAAATAGCCAAAGCTATTTCTTCAGATGCAAAAATTATTGTAATGGACGAACCCACGGCAGCCATTTCTGAGCATGAGACAAAGATACTTTTCAAAGTGATGAAAGAACTCAAAGAAAAAGGTATATCAATAATTTTTATTACTCATAAGTTAGAAGAAGTTTATCAAATTGCTGACAGAGTTACAGTTTTGAGAGATGGAAAACTAATAGGTACAAAAAACATAGAAGATATTGATAATGAAGAGCTCATTAAAATGATGGTTGGTAGAGAAATCAAAGAAATGTTTCCTAAATACAATCAGGTTCAAGATGAAATTGTCTTAGAAGTAGAAGATTTTGAAGTGGTTGGTCACGTTTCGCCTGTTACCTTCAATGTAAAAAAAGGGAGAAATCTTTGGAATAACAGGATTGGTTGGATGTGGAAAATCAGAATTAGCTCTGGGATTATATGGTCTATATAAAACAAAGTTTAAAAAAATTTGTAATTGATAAACAACTTTTAACAGAAATTAAAAGTCCCAAACAAGCCCTAAAAGCTGGTATTGTTCTTGTACCTGAAGACAGAAAGTCACAGGGTCTCGTCCTTTTACTAGACGTGGTTCAAAATATTACTCTTCCTAATTGTGATATATTTGCTCCTAACTTTAATATAAAATGGCAAAAGGCAGTAGAGACAACAAAAAAACAAATAAAAGATTTTAACATAAAAGTATCTGGAGAACATCAAAAGGTGAAAAATCTTTCTGGTGGAAACCAACAAAAAGTTGTTCTTGCAAAATTCCTTCTAAAAAAAACCAAAGGTTGCTATCTTAGTAGAACCTACTAGAGGAATAGATGTCGGAGCAAAATAGAAGTATATAAACTCATAAATAATTTGGCAAATAACGGCATTGGGGGTGATATTAGTGACTTCAGAAATTCCGGAAATAATTGGATTATGTGATAGGGTTATGGTAATGCACAGAGGTAAGATGATTGAGATCTTAGAAAAAGAAGAAATTTCACCTGAAAGAATTCTAAAAGCTGGAACGGGCTGATAGAGAATGTCTAAAATCCTTACTTTTATGAGAAAAATCCTGCCTTAGTTGGATTTATCGTTTTGTTTATTTTGCTTTCTATATTTGCCGAAAGTTTCTTCAATATTTCGAATATTGTTAATGTCTTAAGACAAGTTTCAATAACAGCTATCTTAGGTTTTGGGATGACCTTGGTAATAATTAGCGGCGGAATTGACCTTTCAGTGGGCTCTATTTTTGCATTTAGCGCTGTTGTAATGGCTTCTATAGTTAAAGAAGGAAAAGTATTTCTAGGAATAATATTAGGTTTATTAATAGGCGCGATAATGGGATTATTTAATGGCATTGTAATATCCAAGGGAAAAATCCAACCTTTCATAGTTACTTTAGCTACTATGGCGATCGGAAGAAGTTTAACGTTAGCTTATACCCAAGGAATTCCTATTTCACTTTTCCCTAATAGTTTTAGATTTATAGGACGAGGAGACATTTTAGGTATACCTGTTCCTGTCATAATCATGTTTGGAGTATTTTTTTCTTGTTTTATACATTCTAAAAAAAACAAAACTTGGGTTGTATATTTATTCTATCGGTGGAAACGAAGAAGCAACACGATTAAGTGGAATAAATGTTGATAGATATAAAATTATTGTTTATACTATCAGCGGTATATTCGCAGCAGTTAGTGCAATGATTCTAACTGCAAGATTAAACAGTGCTCAACCCACATTTGGTCAAGGGTATGAACTAGACGCAATTGCTACAGTAGTATTAGGAGGAGCCAGCCTTTCAGGAGGAAGTGGAGGAGTTTTAGGCACTTTATTCGGTGCTTTGCTGCTAGGAACAATCAATAATGGAATGAATTTGATGAACATTTCCCCCCCATTTTATCAAGATTTGGTAAAAGGCGCAATAATTTTACTTGCCGTTCTTTTAGAAAAGTCTGAATAAAAGAAGATTTCTAACGATTAATGTTTAATAATCCTATATTTCCAAATTCTTTCAGTTTTCTAAACCTCGAACATCTCAGATAGAAAATGTTCAATACATAGGTGAAGTAATTTCTATTTCAATAAATATTAACAAATTAAAAATCAGTTTCTTATATATTCACAAGCACCTTAAAAAAAACCCAAGGAGGTATGGAAAAATGAAAAAGGCTGTATTACTAAGTGTTTTAGTATTATTATTAACATCTTTTAGTTTTGCCGTTACTTTAGGACTTTCTGTTTCAACTTTAAACAATCCTTTTTTTGTGGATTTAGCAAATGGAGCCAAAGATAAGGCAAAAGAACTAGGAATAGATATCAAAGTTGTAGATGCTCGCGATGATTCCGCAAAGCAATTGAATGACGTTGAAGACTTAATAAGACAAAAGGTCGATATCCTTTTAATTAATCCAACAGATAGTGATGCCATTGTAGCCGCAATAGAAGAAGCCAATGAAGCAAATATTCCCGTAATAACCGTAGATAGAGGATCAAGCGGTGGAATAGTATTATTACATATAGCTTCAGATAATGTAGCAGGAGGAAGACTTGCTGGTGAATATATTGCTGAAAAAAATAGGAGGAAAAGGTAAAGTAATTGAATTGGTTGGTATTCCTGGAACGTCATCTGCAAGAGATAGAGGAAAAGGTTTTAATGAAGTAATAGCAAAATATGCTGGTATCCAAGTGGTCGCAAGACAAACTGCAAATTATAATAGAGCAGAAGGATTAACCGTCATGGAAAATTTGCTTCAAGCTCATCCTGACATTAATGCAGTTTTTGCACACAATGATGAGATGGCACTTGGAGCAATTGAGGCTATAAAAGCAGCGGGAAAATTAAAAGACATAATAGTAGTTGGATTTGACGCAACACCTGATGCACTAGAATCTGTAAAACGAGGAGAATTAAGCGCTACTATAGCCCAACAACCTTATCGTATGGGAGAATTAGCTGTAGAAAAGCTAATGAATATTTGCAAACAGGTACAATTTATTTTCCAGTAGATCTTCAACTTGTAACAAAATAAAATTTGTAGGGGTGGGAATTCTCCCCCCACCCATCATATTAATTGAATATTAATAACCATAAATGAAAGGTAGTAGGAGGGATTCTACGAGTGATTGCCGTAATAGGTAGTAGTAATATGGATATAGTTTTAATGTTGAACATTTAACACTTCCAGGAGAAACTCAAAAAGCTAATTCTTTGAATTTTTATTTTGGAGGAAAAGGTGCAAACCAAGCTGTAACAGTTGCAAAACTGTCAAATAAAACTGTCTACTTTTGTACATGTTTGGGAGAAGATGAGTATGGAAATCAAATTTCTGAAAATTATAAAAAAATATGACATTCAAGGATATTACATTGAAAAGGGTGAAAAGACCGGAAGCGCTTTTATTGAGGTAGAAAAAAACCGGAGAAAATAGAATTATACTATTCACAGGAGCTAATGATAAAGTTGATAAGGATAAAATAGATTTATTTCTGAACAATTACGAAGAGAAGATAGATATTTGTTTACTACAAAATGAAATTCCCCCCAGAAAGTGTTGAGTATTCAATTTTAAGGTTAAACAAAAAAAGGAATCAAAATCGTTTATGATCCCGCTCCGGTAATGAGCACAAATATATCTGTATTGGGAAAAGTTGATTTTTTTTGACTCCTAATGAAACTGAATTTACATTTTTGTGTGATAAATTGAATATTCCTGAAAATTGGGTTTTTGAGGACAAAGCTTTAGCTTTTAAAAGATTATCAAAAGTTAGTAATTTGATAATAAAATTGGGAGAAAAAGGCTGTTTTATATAGACAATAAAGAAAATTATGGTTATATAAAAGCTTTAAAGGTAAAAGCAATTGATACTACTGCAGCTGGCGATGTTTTCAATGGAGCGTTTTCTGTATATTATGAAAAAAAACGCAAAACTTTATTGACAGTCTTAAATTTGCAAATGCTGCATCAGCTATTTCTGTAACAAGAAAAGGTGCTCAATCTTCTATACCTTCCTATGAAGAAGTGCCTTTTAAAGATTAGATTGAAGATTTCTCTTTTAATGAGGGGGGGTTAGCTTTTCCATTAAATGAACTTTTATTATGTAATTAATGGTAAAGCTAACTCTTTATTTTTACAATATGCCATTTCTTTAATCAAATTTTAAGGCTGATTCTTTATCATTATTTAAAAGATGATATTTATATGACTTTAATATCTAAAATTTAGAATTTATTAGTGTTCATAAAGAAAAAAATCTTTTCCTTTCTCAATATATTTTCAAAAGAACCTATAAATCAGGAGTTAGGAGGTGGGAACATGATGAAAAATGCAAAGTTTCTTGTGGCGCTTTTAATTTTTCTTCTGTTTATTGTGTCAACATTTGCTAACAGAACCACAAGTAATATCAAATTAAATGACCACATTTATATACATTCAGTTTTATTAAACAACGAAAATTCATTAGAGATCATGGATATTCTAGGGATGATTGAAAAAAAACAATAATAAAAAAAATTTTTATAAGTGAATATTATTTTGTCCTACAAAAGGATTACAAAAAAAGAGTTAGAAAACATCAAGGACATGTATTCCCAAGAAAATTATTATTGGCATTATATAAAAAAAATAGAGCTTCTTTAGCTACTATAAACACTGAAAAGAATACTTTTAAAAATATTTCTCAGGATAAAATTGTAACCAATACAAAATTTTTTTTAAGAATGATTATTCTAAAGTTATGAAAAGTACCTCTTTACATACTTTTGTTCATAAAGATAAGCTTAATATTTTTCTTTTAAATTTTAATAAAGTTTTACCAAATATTATAGAAGTAAAACCAAATATATTTATCTTTTCTTAATGATTAATTAAAAATTTATATGATAGAATATGGTAGAATATTAATTAGGATGTTGTTTCATATCTATAAATTCTGATTTAAATAATAAATATCTCAGAAGGAGGGGTATTAATGAAAAGGTAGTAGTAACTTTATTAGTTGCGGTTTTAGCAGTTTTTAGTTTTGCAGCATTTGAAGTAACAGGTGGATATGCTCATACATCAGTTAGTTCAACTGACACAGCAGTTGCAAGTGATGTATCTTTCAATGGGTTAAGCATAGGTGCAAACTATTTGTACGAAGATTTGGGTTTCGTTGAAGGTGGAGCTTTAGTATTAGGTGGAGCATTTGATTATTACTTCCCAGTTAAAGCAACTGTAGAAGCCACTTCTGTCGAATTTACTCAAATGGATATCACATTGAATCTTGGATACAGACAAAGCTTAAATCCTTTCTTGCCAGAGCTTCCTGTTGATGTATTTGTTGAAGGATTATTTAATTATTCCTTTGGTTTAGGTGACAATAAATTAACTGGTTCATCATTAGCTTTTGGTGGCGGCGCAGGAGCTGCTTTTGTAGTACAAAATCTAGACGTAAAAGTTGGCGCAGATATATTGTTTGCAAAACCAACTATAGTTGAAGAATACAAAGATTTTTACAAAAACTCATTCAAACCCAAATTTAAGGTTTTTGCAGGGGGTTGAATTCTAAAAAAATTTAAAAAATAAAAAAACCTCCTTTTTTTTAAGGAGGTTTTTGTTTTTCTCTACTTATAAAACTTTAATCTATTTTCTTTTTCATCTCTACAGCTACCGCTCTATAATT
>JMBX01000181.1_pt1 | contig 17017 bp, 35 predicted proteins | sample 616521 | NCBI WGS metagenome assembly JMBX01 (sample SAMN02727906, study PRJNA239997) | anaerobic digester metagenome | biome: anaerobic digester; isolation source: mesophilic anaerobic digester inoculated with municipal waste water sludge... | place: Germany: Bielefeld University, CeBiTec ...
CAATGTCATAGTAAGTATTAATCCAAGGGGGGGTGCAAAGCCAGTAAAGTTTTTGACCATTGTAGTAAGAGCGTGGTTGATACCTTCACCAGATAGAAGGTTTTTAACTTCTACAACGTCACCACTAGTTGGATTCACAGCAGATACGCCTAATTTGTTTAAAATAAATGATAGCACTGCAACAATAATTATTAGGCCACAAGAATAGGATAAATGGATGCGGTATTTTATTTCCTACTCTTTCTACCCAAGCCAAGAAACCTTTGTTTTGATCTTTTGCTTTTGAACTCATAATAATCCTCCTTTAAAAAGATTTAGTTATTAAAGCGATGTTTTAAGTTCACCACCTTTCCTAAAAGTATTAGCAATTTAATACAATATACTATTAGATAGATATATTATAGTATATTATATTCCACTAAATATTATTTAACAAGTGTTAACAAGTGAAATATTTTAAATATTTTGTAAAAAAAAGAATGTAAAATCAAGTCCTTGTTAATATCCATATACCCAAGGAATAATGGATAAAACTAAATATAGCAAATAGTTTGAAAATTGAGATTCATCATTGACAAAATCTTTTTATTGCAATATACTAAATACAACAAACAATAAAAAAAACAAGCACAAGTTAAAATATAACATAGGAGGTGCAAGATGAAGTTAGGTGAAATATCTGAAATAAAAACGGGAATAGTCTTATCTAGAAAGAGAGCCAATAGTGAATTTGAATTGGTGGAAAAATACAAAGCAATTGCCATAAGAAATATAGAAGCAGATGGAATATTTAATGATGAACCTATAGAAGAATTTGAAAGTAATGATGAACTAGATAAGGATTATTTTACTGAAGAAGGAGATATAATTATAAGATTAAGTGAACCTCATACTGCTGTATATATAGATAAAAGTAAAGTAGGATTACTTGTTCCTTCTCAATTTGCAACTATTAAGATAGAAGATAGTAGATTTTTACCAGAATATGTGGCTTGGTATCTTAATTTAGATAAGGTAAAAATTGAATTATTAAGGCATCAAACGGGAAATGTAATGTCTACTACAAATAAAAATGTTTTAAGCTCCATAGATATAAGGGAAATAGATAAGGAGAGACAAGTTAAAATATTAAAATACCATAATTTATATTTAAAGGAAAAAGGATTATTAAATAGATTAATAGAAGAAAATGAAAATACTATAAATGTATATCTAATAAGTTAATAGGAGGAAATTAAAATGGAGAAAAAGACTACACAGGCTGAAATTAATCAAATTTTATGGGAAGCAAGTGACACCTTTAGAGGGAAAATAGATTCCAGTATATATAAGGACTATGTACTTGTAATGTTGTTTATAAAATATCTAAGTGATGTATATAAGGAAAAGTTAGAATACTACCATGATAGATATGAGGGAAATCAAGAAAGAATAAATAGGGCTTTATCTAGGGAGAGATTCATATTATCTGAAGAATCAACCTTTGATTATCTATATGGTAAAAGAAATGATCCAGAAGTAGGACAAGTAATAAATAAGGCTTTGGAAAAATTAGAAACGGAAAATGCAGGAAAATTAAGGGGCGTATTTAGAAATATAGACTTTAATAGTGAAGTAGTACTAGGACAAACTAGAGATAGAAATGCTATGTTGAGAACTCTATTAGAGGACTTTGCAAAATTAGATTTAAGACCATCAAAATTAGAAGGCAATGACATCATAGGTGATGCTTATCAATTTATGATTGAAAGATTTGCCAGTGATGCAGGTAAAAAGGGAGGAGAGTTTTTTTACTCCATCTATGGTTTCGGAACTTTTAGCAAGATTAGTTAAACCACAGGAAAATGATAGAATATATGATCCTACAGCAGGTTCTGGCTCTTTACTTATAAGGACTGTAAACCAAGTCCCCCCCAGTAGAAAAGTAGCAGTATATGGCCAAGAAAGAAATGGACAAACCCATTCCCTAGCTATGATGAATATGTTTTTACATGAAATAGATGATGCAAAGATAGAATGGGGGGAGATACCTTAGCCAACCCAAAACATCTGGAAGATGGAAAGCTTATGAAGTTTCAAGTAATCGTAGCAAATCCACCATTTTCCTTAGACAAATGGGCAATGGGATTTGCAGGAGATAATGATACTAAGTTTAAGATGACACCAAATCTAGATCCCTATGGAAGATTTGATTGGGGGGAGTACCACCAGCATCAAGGGGGGGAGATTATGCCTTTGTTCAACATATGTTATATTCCTTAGCAGAAGATGGAAGGATGGCAGTAATCTTACCCCATGGAGTATTATTTAGAGGTGCTAGTGAAGGAAGGATTAGAAAACAAATCCTAGAGATGAATTTATTAGATGCAGTTATAGGTTTACCAGAAGCTTTGTTCTTTGGTACAGGAATTCCTGCTTGTGTAATGGTATTCAAAAAGAATAGAACAAAAAAAGAAGTTTTATTCATAGATGCTTCAGGAGAAGGAAACTATGAAAAGATGGAAATCGAAACAAATTAAGGGAAGAAGATATAGAAAAAAATAGTGGAAACCTATGACAATTATGAAACAATAGATAAATATTCCTATGTGGCAAGTTTAGATGAAATAAAGGAAAATGACTACAACTTAAATATACCTAGATATGTAGATACCTTTGAAGAAGAAGATCCAGTGGATATGGAAAAGGTGGCAAAGAATATTAAGAATATAAAGATGGAATTAAAAGAAGTAGAGGAACAGATGGAGAAGTATTTAGAGGAATTGGGAATTGTGAATTGATAATTGTAGAGGAGAGCTTTGCTCTCCAGATAAAAAAAGGTGGTGTAAATAATGAACGAAGAAATAAAAGAACGGATAGATATGATAAATAGAGGAGAAGTACCAAAAGGATATAAGAAGACTAAGGTAGGGATAATACCTGAGGATTGGGAAGTAAAGAGTTTGGATAAATATGCAAAAGTTATCGATGGTGATAGAGGGAAAAATTACCCAAACCAAAAAGAACTTGTAGATGATGGAGTTTTATTTTTAAGCACTAAGAATATAATTCACTCTAATTTTGATTTTGATGAGAAAAGGTTTATAACGATAGATAAGTTTAATAATTTGAGTAAAGGTAAATTACAAAAAGGTGATTTGGTAATTACAATGCGTGGTAGCGTTGGAAATGTGGCTTTATTCCATGGAGAACAATATAAAACTGCTTTTATAAATGCTCAAATGGCTATTATTAGGCCCTTTAAGATAGAAAATGAATTTTTATGGTTTTTTTATGAATTCTAATTTTACTCAAAATAAGATAAAAACCATGAGTAGTGGGTCAGCACAACCACAGCTTACTAAGAAAGTAGTTGAAGAATTGTATATTTCAAGGCCCCAAAAAAAAGAACAACAAAAAAATTGCCCAAATCCTCTCCACTTGGGACAAGGCTATAGAACTAAAGGAAAAACTAATAGAAGAAAAAGAAGAACAGAAAAAAAGGATTAATGCAAAGACTCTTAACTGGAGAAGTAAGATTACCGGGATTTGAAGGGGGGGAGTGGGAAGAGGTAAGGTTAAAAAGCATATTAGATTATGAACAACCTGATAAATATATCGCAGAAGATATTCAAGAATATAGTATTAAATTAATTCCTGTTTTAACAGCGAATAAATCCTTTATATTGGGATCTACAAAAGATGTTCAAGGGATTTATCAAGATATACCAGTAATTATATTTGATGATTTTACTACAGATAGCAAGTATGTAGATTTTAAGTTTAAGATAAGATCTTCAGCAATAAAATTATTAAAATCAAAGAATGATAATATTGATTTAAAATTTATATACGAATTAATGCAACTTATCAAATTTCCTAGAGGTGGACATAAGCGATATTATATTTCAGAATATCAGTATTTAAGATTGATGATTCCTAAATATAATGAACAAAAAGCCATAGCCCAAATTCTTTCCACAGCAGACAAAGAAATCGACCTATTAAATCAAGAACTAGAACAACTAAAGGAGCAAAAGAAAGGTTTAATGCAACTACTCCTTACTGGGAAAATACGAGTTTCTTTACAATAAAAAAAGAGGTGAGATTATGCCTAAGGCAAGATTATTCAACGAAGAAAACATTAGTCAAAAACCAGCTATTGAAGTTTTTAAAAAAACTTGGATATGAATATATATCATCAGAAGAAGCTGATAGAATGAGGGGGGGCAATCTTTACAATGTTCTTCTTAAAGATATCCTAAAGGAAAGACTTATGGAAATAAATAGCTATGAATATAAAGGGAAAACTTATAAATTTAGTGACAAAAATATAAAACAAGCTATAAAGGATTTAGATGAACCTTTAATAGATGGACTAGTTAGAACTAGTGAAAAAAACCTATGATAGTTTAATGTTAGGAAGAAGCTATGAAGAGCATCTTCCTGATGGTGCAAAGAGATCCTTTTCCATAAACTATATAGACTGGGATGATATAACCAATAATGTCTTTCATGTAGTAGAAGAATTTACAGTAGAAAGGGAAGATGGAGAAGGAAATATTAGACCAGATATAGTCCTCTTTGTAAATGGAATTCCCCTTGGAGTTATAGAATGTAAAAGAGCTTCTATAAATATTAGTCAAGGTATTAGTCAAATGCTTAGAAATCAGAAAAAGGGATATATCCCTCATTTATTTAAATATGCTCAAATCCTTATGGTAACTAATAATAATGAAACTAAATATGGAACCTGCAATACTCCTGAAAGATTTTGGTCAGTATGGAAAGAGGAAGAAGAGGCTTGGCTACAGTGGAATTTAAGTAAAACAGTATATGGTAGATTGCCTACCAATCAAGACAAAAATATAATATCCCTATTTCTTCCCATAAGATTGTTAGATATTACTAAATACTTTATATTATATGATAAAATATAAAGAAAATATCTAGATATCAACAATTTTTTGCAGTAAGAGAAATCACCAAGACAATCAATCAAAGAGATGAAAATGGTAATAGAAAATCAGGAGTTATTTGGCATACACAGGGTTCAGGTAAATCCTTAACCATGGTTATGTTTGCAAGGTATATACTTTCTGAACTGAGAAACTCAAATCCTAAAGTAGTAGTAGTTACAGATAGAATAAATCTAGATAAGCAAATACATCAAACCTTTAATCATACTAAGTTAAAAGCCAGTAGAGCCACTACAGGAAAACATCTTATTGAATTAATTAACGATACAGGTACAGATATAATAACTACCTTAGTTCATAAATTTGATACAGCAGCTGAAAGGCAAAAACCCGTATTATCTAAGGATATATTTATATTAGTAGATGAATCCCATAGAACTCAATATGGAGAGCTTCATCTAAAGATGAGAAAGGTATTTCCCAATGCTTGTTATCTTGGGTTTACAGGTACACCTTTAATGAAACATGAGAAAATACCATGATAAAATTTGGTGATCTTATCCATACCTATACTATAGCGGATGCAGTAAAGGATAAGACTATAGTACCATTATTATATGAGGGAAAGATGATTGCTCAGACTGTAAATAGAAAAGCTATAGATAAAAGATTAGAGATAATAACTAGAAATTTAAATGATAAACAAAAAGAAGAAGTAATGAAAAAAATGGAGTAGATTTGAAAAAAATTGCTTCTTCAGATCAAAGGATCAAGATGATAGCCTTTGATATTAACCAACACTTTTTAGATAATTATAAGACTCAAGGTTCACAATTTAAAGCCATGTTAGCAACCAATAGTAAGGTGGAATCCATAAGATACTACAATGAATTTGAAAGCTTAGGAGATTTAAATACAGCAGTAATCATATCTCCCCCAGATCAAAGGGAAGGACATGATTCTGTAGATGATTCATCTGATGATTTAGTCATTAGATTTTGGGAGAAGATGATGGCTAGATATGGTAATGAAGAATATTATGAAGAAGCCATAAAAGATGAGTTTGTAAATGGTGAGGATTTAGATCTACTAATAGTTGTAGATAAATTATTAACTGGATTTGATGCACCTAAGGCTACTATTATGTATATTGATAAGCCTATGAAGGAACATACACTATTACAAGCCATTGCTAGAGTCAATAGACTTTATGAAGGAAAGGATTATGGAATTATTATTGATTATAGAGGGCTTTTAGATAAATTAGATGAAGCTATGGAAATGTATTCTGGGGGGGCAGGTCTTGAGAACTTTGATCCTGAGGATTTAAAGGGAGCTTTATATGATGTAATTAGTATAATTGGTTCTTTGAGAAGTTATTATACTGAATTAATCAATATATTTATTAAAGTAAATAATAAATCCGATGTAGAAGAATATCAAGATATATTAGAAGATGAAGAAATTAGAGAGCATTTTTATAATACCTTAAGTAATTTTAGTAGAAATTTAAGCATTGCTTTAGAATCTGAAAGGATATATGATGCACTGCCTAAGGAAGAAATAGAAAAATACAAAAGGGATTTTAAGTTTTACCAAGAACTTAGAAGAAGTGTGAAAATAAGATACTCTGATACCATAGATCACAAAGAATATGAGGCTAAAATGCAAAAATTAATGGACAACTATATTGCAGCTGAAGACGTAATTAGAATTACCAACCCTGTAGATATATTAGATAAAAAGGGATTTGAAAAAGAACTAGAAAGACTGGGAACTCCTAGATCAAAGGCAGATGCCATTAGAACTAGATTATCTAAAAGTATAAGTAAAAAAAATGGGATGAAAATCCAGCTTTTTATAAGAGGTTTTCAGAACGGATAGAGGAAGTCTTAGAAGCATATAAGGACAAGAGAATTAGTGAAAGAGAATATTTTGAAAAGATGAAGGATATGCAAAGGGATTATGCTAAAGGAGATGCAGGAATAAAATATCCTCAAAGTATAAGATATAATCCAGAGGCTCAAGTATTCTACGGAACTACTTTAAACTTAATTCAAGAAAGTAATGAGGACTATGAAGCTACAGAGTCAACAGCAGAATTGGCCATAGAAATAAAGAAAATCATTGAAAAACATGTACAAGTAGATTGGCATAATAATACTGATATTCACAACAAGATGAAACAGGAATTAGATGATTTAATATATGATTTTAAAGAAAATAAAGGTATCTCTTTAAGTCTAGAGCAACTAGATAAAATGATTGAAGAAATAATTAAGATATCTTTAAATAGATATTAATGGGAGACATAAAAATGAGACATAAAATAAAGCTTGGAGAAAAAGAAATAGAGTTTGAATTAGCAAGAAAAGATGTAAAAACATAAACTTAACCATTAAACCAGATTTCAGTATATTTGTTTCAGCTAGTGAAGAAGTTCCTTTAGAAGTAATTTTAGATTTTATAGAGGGCAAGGCTTCTTGGATACTTAAGCATATAAACTATTTTAAAGAAGCCAGACCTGCACCAATAAGTAAAAAAAGAATATGTAAGTGGAGAAAGTTTTAGATATTTAGGTAGACAATATAGACTTAAGGTGAAGAAGTCTAAAGATGAAGGAGTTAAATATTTTAGAGGATATATATATCTTTATACAAAAGATGTAGATGATTATAAGAAGAAAGAAAAACTATATGATAATTGGCTAAGGGAAAGAGCAAATATTGTCTTCCATGAATCTTTAGATAAAATGCATAAGCTTGTTAAAAAATATAATATTCCAAAACCTGAATTAAAAATAAGAAGAATGAAAGCAAGATGGGGGGGTCTTGTTATAGAAAGAGAAGTATGGTGGTACTAAATTTAGAACTAATAAAAGCACCTAAATATTGTATAGATTATGTTGTACTCCATGAACTTATCCATTTCATATATAGATATCATGATAATGACTTTTATGGATTTTGACTACTTTAATGCCTGATTGGCAGGATAGAAAGAAGGTGTTGGATGAAGAAGTGGGTAGGGGGGGGATGTAGAATTATTGGTAAAATTTGTAGAAATGATAGATAAGATAATCACTAAAAGATAAAACTCCTTTCTAATAAAAGTAAAATAAGATTAAATTAGAAAGGAGCTTTTAAGTGATTTTTCAGTTTTAAATTAAACTAATTTTATATTAATTACTATCTATATTCCTATAGATTAAATGATTTTATTAAAATATTCTTATCCTAGGGAAAACTTATATTTATAATAGTTTTAATCACTAAAAGAAGGGAAAATCAATTTTGTATAGAATATTATAATTATAGATTAAAATACTAATATGGTGGTGATAAGTATGTCTAGGCTATCAAATGCTCTTAATATGTATATGCTTTTGCAAAGTAGGAGATTGGTGAAAGTCAAAGATATAGCTGAGATATTAGAGGTTAGTCCTAGAATGGTTAAAGAATATAAAAAAAAGATTTAGAAAAGGCAGGAATTTATATAGGAGCTAAGAGAGGAAGACATGGAGGATATTATCTAGAAATAGAGTTGATTTAAAAGGATTGGGAATTACAAAGAAAGAATTAGAATCATTGAAGATGGCTAATGAAATAATTAGAAGTGGAAATTATTTATTTTCATTAGATTTTGAAATATTTGCAAATAAAGTATTAAATTTAGGAAAAAAACATTGATTATATTGATTATTTTAATAAAGATACATTAAAACCATTGTATATGCAGAAAAAGGAAAGGGAATTTTGGAAGATAATCAGCAAAGGAATAATTTCCAAGCGAAAGATTAATATGAGATATAGGTCTTTAGCAGATAATAGAGATAGGGAAAATATTCAAAGAATAGTACATCCATATGGAACTTTTAATTATGATGGTGCTGTTTATTTCTTTGGATATTGTGAATTGAGAAAAAAATATTAGATACTTTAAAATCTCTAGAATTCAAAAATTAGATATTTTAGATGATAAATTTTCTATAAATAATACATATGATATAAAAAAGCATATTAAGGACATCTTTTGGAATAATTGATGATGAGATATTTTATTTAAAACTTAAGATTTCTTATCCTATGAGTGAATTAGTTAAAGAAAAGCAATACTCAATAGAACAAAAAAATAACAGAGTTGGACAAGGATACAATTATATTTGAGGCAAGACTAAAAGGGTACCCAGAGGTTAAATCTTGGGTATTGAGTATGGGAAGTAAAGTAGAAGTTCTAGAACCTAAAAGATTGAAAGAAGATGTAATTAGAGAAGTTAGAAAATTAAGAAAAGTTTACGAATGAGACAGTGTACTTCACCATTAAGTGATAAAATTAATGTAAATATACTATCTATGCAAGATAAGTTCTAATATAGTTTTATTGGAATAAAATTAAAAGTTTTATAAAGCTGTAATTTTAATTTCAAATAAGATTAGGATTTTATAAATAATAAACATATGACAAAAATTTTTTTTAGGAGGTGAAAAATATGCGATTTAATATTGAGCTATTGTTAGAAAATAAAAATATACCAAAAGATAAAAATAGGATAATTATTTCTTTTTTTAAAGCACATTTATGAATCTTATGATAGAGAATATTATCAATCACTATATGAAGAGGAAGACAACAAGAGAAAGAGTTTTACATTCTCTTTATATATGCCTAATTGTGAGTTTACTAAAGAAGAAATAGTTATCCCAGATAAGAAATAATCTTGAATTTTCTACAGATGATATGAAGGATGGAATATCTTTTATAATGCAGCTTTGTTTAATAAAGGAAAGAAATATAATATTAAAAGCAATTCCATAACTATATCTAGGATAAATATGAATAGGGAAAAAGTAATAACTAATGATCATGCGATTTACTCTACTATGTCTCCAATAGTTGTTAGAGATCATAGAGGAGATAATACAAAGACTTGGTATTATTCATTAAATGAAGCGAGAGGACAGGAAGTGTTTATTCAAAATCTTAGATACCAATTATTAGACAGTTTTGGTGAAGAAAGAAGATTGGATATCGAAGAAGTAAAATTTCAAGTATTAAGAAATAAAGAAGTAAAAATAAAACACTATGGAATAGAGATTTTATCAAATATATGCATGTTAAAGATTCATGCTAAACCATATATTTTAGATCATCTTTATAAAACAGGAATAGGGTCTAAAAAAAATGGTGGATTTGGAATGGTAGATTTAGTATAGTGAGGTGATAAAGTGGAAGAAAAGATAAGATTATATATGGAGGATTGGTTATATAACAGCGGGTTAGTGGGATTATACAATATATTAAATTATTCTGAAGATAAAGTTACAGTGGATGATAACTTTATAGAATTTGAGTTAGAACAGTTAAGAAATTTTGAAAAAAAAGTATTTTAGTTACTTTATAAATAAGTATGAAAAAAATATTGTCAATTAATAAGATAACTTCATTTGAAGGGTTCATATTATATCACGAAGAGAATGAATTTGAAAAATTTAATAAAAAGGAGCTAGATAATTTAAATAGCTATGTAGCAGATATAGTAAAAAAAGCAAATAAAAAGTAATAGTTATAAATCTGCTTATGAATTAATAGATTCACCTGTTGATATCTTAAGTTTAGAGAAAAAAAATTAAGAAAAGTTAATTTGAAGAAGAAACAAGATATAGATGATATATTACCTGAAATAAAGGATACATTTCATATAATAAAACAGATAATTGAATATATGAAATTAGAGGTAGCTAATAAATATATAGGTGCAAAAAAACGTTATGTATACCGTTATTAACAATGGATGGAATGGAATTTGTTTTTTTTAAATCCACAGACAAAGAAAAGGACATGTATATAGATTATAAGAAATACTTTGTTGAACCTGTAGCTGAGTACTTAAATGTAGATAAGTCTAAACTTAAATATACTTGTTTTTCTTGTGATAGAAGGATGAAGGACTTTCAAAATGATCTTAGCTTTTTAAATTCTACAGGATTTGATGTAAATAGAAAGTCATCTCATGTATGGGATTTTCAAAATGATGTCGCAGTTTGTCCAATTTGTAAATTAGTATATTCATGTGTACCCGCAGGAATTTCCTATCTATATAATAAAGGAATATATGTAAATGATAATTCCAGTATGAGAAATGCTATTGATATAAATAATAAGATATATATAGAAATTTTCAATCAAAATAAAGAGGATAGGAAGTTGACATATAAGGCATTAGTAGAATCAATAAATAAAGAATATAATGATAAAATAAAGTATGAATTAGCTGATATTCAATTAATCAGATATGAGGACGAAAATATAGATTTAATATATTGTCCAAAAAGTCTTTACAAATTATTAAAGAGTCTAAGGATGATTTAAACAAGCTCATTAATTGTGGGTTTAAGGAGATTAACACATATTTTAATGTTTATGAGTTGGTTGTAGATAGATTATTAAATAATCAAAACATGTTTACTTTAATTCAAAAAAATGTTGCATTATAAATTATCACAATCTAAAGATTCTTATTATAATACATCTCATATATTGAGAATATTGAAGATTAACACAAGATTTTTAAAGGAGGCAGGTTGTATGAAAAAAAATTAAGACAAGGATAAAGATATAGTTAAATTAGGAAATGTCTCTGGATATTATTAAGAGAAGATATAGGGAAAGGAGCAGTAGATAAATTAAGTGGTATATCATATAGATTGTTAAATTCATTAAAGACTAATAATACTGACAGTTTTATGGATACTTTATTAAATTGTTATTTATATGTTAAGGCACCAGTACCTGAGGTGATTTTAGATACTTTAAGAAGTGATGAGGACTTTAAAACCATAGGTTATGCATTTGTAGCAGGACTTATAGAAGGAAGAGATTATGATGAGAATGGAGGAAAAGCAAATGAAAAATAATTTACAATCAAAAGGATTAACTATATCAATGATATTTGAAGCAGAAAGTGCAAATTATGGTGAAGGGATAGGGAATGTTGCATCCTTAAAAAAAATTAACTAGAGATAAAGGGGGGGAGCAGTATACTTATATTTCGAGACAGGCAATTAGATACAATATATGTGAACAGTTGAATGAAAAGTTAGCACCTGTAAAAGCTGAGGGTAGTGGAGACAAGAAAGTAATTCAATTTTCAGAAGAGGCGACTATAAGAGATTATCCGGAAATAGATTTTTTTGGGTACCTAAAAACAGAAAAAGGTACAGGAGGAAAGAAGAGAACAGCAAAAGTACGTTTATCCAATGCTATATCTTTGGAGACATTTAAGGGCGATTTAGATTTTCTGACAAACAAAGGTTTAGCAGATAGAATCAATGAAAATATGAATATAGCTCAATCAGAAATTCATAGATCCTATTATAGATATACAATAGTAATGGATTTGGAGCAAATAGGAATAGATGATGTTTATTCTATAGAACTAGGTAGTGAAGAAAAAAACTAGAAGAGTTCATAGACTATTAGACACAATTGCATTTTTATACAGAGATATTAGGGGGGGTAGAAGGGAAGATTTAAAACCTTTATTTGCTATAGGAGGAATCTATAATATAAAAAAATCCTATATTTGGAAACGTTTTAGATGTAAAAGATAATAGATTAGTAGTTAAACAAATTGAAGGTGTTATGTTTGACTCCATAAAAGAAGATACAAGATGTGGATTGGTTGAAGGTAAATTTGATAATGACAATGAGATAAAAGAAAAATTAAATGCATTAACTATGCCTGAATTCTTTAATGAATTAAAGGACAAGGTGAAGGATTATTATGAAGGATAATAAAAAGGCGATTAGATTAAAATTATATCAAAATATGGTTAATTACAAGAAACCAACTAGTTTTCAGCTTAAAGAAACCTATCCATTACCTCCATATTCAACAATAATAGGAATGGTTCACAACCTTTGTGACTATAAGGAATATAAGGAAATGGAAGTTAGTGTTCAAGGTAAGTATCATTCAAAAGTAAATGATTTATATACTAGATACGAGTTTAAAATGGTATGAAGTTCGATCCTAAAAGACATCAATTACAAGTAGGAGAATTTGGTGTAAGTAGAGGTGTATCTACAGTAGAATTGCTAGTTGATGTAGAATTACTCATTCATATTATTCCAAAAGATCAGAGATTAGTGAAAGAAATAGAGGAAGCTTTTCTTTATCCTAGGGAATATCCTTCTCTAGGAAGAAGGGAAGATTTGGTAGTTATTAATGAAGTAAAGGTTGTGGATGTTTTTATGAGGAATTAGAAGATGATATTGAATTGGAAGAAGATTATACAGCTTATATACCGTTGCATATGATAGAAGAGGAGTCTATCGTAGTAGATGGTAGTGAACCAGGGATTAAGAGTAGGGGGGGACAAGATACAAAATCACTAAGGATTATAAGCTTTCTAATAATTACGGGTCTGCTAATTCTCCGAAAATATTTAGAGAATGGACTAAAATTGAAGTATTATTTTCTTCACATATCAATGCTGTATCTGGAGAAAAGATATTAAAAGATATAGATAATAATATTATTTTAAATGCATAAGTAATAGGAGATGATTTTATGAATAATTATTTAGCTAAATCTAATCCAAGGGAAACTATAGTAGAACATACTGAAAAGCTGATATATAATTATGAACTGTTGAAAACAATATATCCCAATCTCAATATAGATTGGGATATATTGTACTTAGCTTGTTTATATCATGACTTAGGTAAGATGAATAAAAAAATTTCAAGATAAGATAGAAGGAATAAAATGGCATTCAGATGAAATACCACATGGAGTGCTTAGTTTAACTTTTATAAATGCTAAGGATTTAGAATTACAAGGTTATTCCAAAGAACAAATAAGGTTACTTGCTCAAGCAATTGCATATCATCATGAAAGAGATTTCAATTTTGATAAACAAATGTTAAGACGAGAAATAGAATTAATTAAATTGGAAGCTGAAGGGTTCAAATATGAGAAAATTAAAAATATAGTTGTGAAAAAAATTAAGTGCAAAATATTTTTCAATGAATAGAGTTTATGAAGAGGAAGATAGTAACTTATTTTTCCAATATATTTTAATAAAAGGGTTGCTTAATAGGATAGATTATGCTGGTAGTGCTCACATTGATGTAGAAAAAGAAAATGATTTTTTTATTAGAAAGCTTAGAAAAAAATTTATTAAAAAAAGTTTAAGAAAAAGGATCCTAATGCTAAATGGAATAAACTTCAAAGGTATATGATAGAGAATAGGGAAAATAATCTTATAATAACAGCTGAAACAGGTATGGGAAAAACGGAAGCTGGACTTTTGTGGATAGGAGATAACAAAGGTTTTTTTTACTCTTCCACTTAAGACTGCTATAAATGCAATGTATAAGAGAATAACAGAAAAGATAGTTATTGGGGGGGATTATGAGAATAGAGTAGGACTTTTGCATTCTGATATCAAAAGAGAATATTTAGAAAGGAAAGAGGAAATAGATTTTGATGAATATTATAATAAAACGAAGCAATTATCATTGCCTCTTACAGTATGTACCATAGACCAAATATTTGATTTTGTATACAGATATAGAGGATTTGAACCTAAGCTTGCTACACTTTCATATTCTAAGGTTGTAATAGATGAAGTTCAGATGTATGCACCAGATTTATTAGCATACTTAGTAGTTGGCTTATCCTATATAGATCAAATAGGTGGAAAGTTTGCTGTATTAACAGCAACTTTACCTGAAATATTTGTTGAATTATTAGAAAAAGAAAATGTAAAGTTTATAAAACCTAGGCCTTTTACTACAAAGAGAATAAGGCATAGTGTGAAAGTGAAACATGAAAAGTTAAATTCTGAATTTATAAAAGAAGTATATAAAGAAAACAAGGTTTTAGTTATATGCAATACTGTAAAAGAAGCCCAAAGAATATATAATGAATTATTAGAAGATACTAATTTAGAATGTGATATAAATTTATTTCATAGCGGATTTGTAAAAAGAGATAGAAAAATAAAAGAAGAAGATATATTAGAATTTGGAGATAGGGAGAAAGTATATAAAGGAATATGGATTACAACTCAAGTAGTAGAAGCATCTTTAGATATAGATTTTGATATTCTTGTTACAGAGCTTTCAGACTTAAATGGATTATTTCAAAGATTAGGAAGGTGCTATAGAGATAGGGATTGGGATAAAGAAGGATATAATTGCTATGTTTTTGATGGTGGAGATCATAAATGTACAGGAGTTGGAAATTTTATAGATAAATACATCTTTGGTCTTTCTAAAAAGGCATTAGAGAATATAGATGGACCTATTACTGAAGATAAAAAGATAAGCTTAATAAATGATATTTACACTATGGAAAAGTTAAAGGGAACTGACTATTATAATAAGTTAATGGGTGCTATAAAATATGTTAAATTAATAGAATCTTATGAAAAATCAAGCTCTGAAATAAAGAAGATATTTAGAAATATAGAGTCTAAAACAGTTATACCAGAACCTATATATAAGGAAAACAAATATGAAATAGAAAAATATATAGACATTTTAAAAATAAAATATAATAGAGATATGACTTCAATAGAGAGAAAAAAAAGTTAAAAGAAGAAAAGATGAAAGCAAGAATTGATTTGGATAGTTTCACTCTAAGCATACCATTATACAGAGGAGAGGAACATCTTTTGCAAAGGAAACCCATTAATAAATATGAATGTATAGAGATATTTGAGTGTGATTATAATAATAAGGTTGGGATAATGTATATAGATAAAGATGATTTCGAGAAAGAAAGTTTAAAGAATATTAGAAGTAATATTTTTTTAGCCTGAAGGTGATAGGATGAAAAAAAATAACAGGGGGTAATGGTATATTATTATTTTGTTTGCAAAAGAAAACTATGGTATTTTAAAATGATGTAAATATGGAACATAATAGTGAATTAGTGGGAATTGGGAAACTAATTGATGAGGATTCTTATGGTAGAGAGAAAAGCATATCTTGATTGATGAAAGTATTAATATTGATTTTTGAAGGATTGGAAAGTTATTCATGAGGTGAAAAAAAATCTAGAAAATTAGATGAGGCTGCTAAATGGCAACTTAAATATTATATTTGGGTTTTGCGGAGTAAAGGAGTTGAAATAGAAAAAGGGATATTAGATTATCCACTATTGAGGAAAAGAGAGGAAGTTTTTTTTAACTATTTCTGAAAAGAAAGAATTAATGGAGGTTTTAGAGCAAATTAAGAATATTATTAATATGAGCTTACCTCCTAAGGTTATTAATAAGGCATTTTGCAAGAAATGTGCTTACTATGAACTTTGTTATATATAGGGGGGGTGAAGAGTTGGGAGAAACATTTTATATATTAAAAGATGGAGATTTAAGGAGAAAAGATAATAGTGTTGTAATTACAAGTTTGGAAGGTATTGAAAAAAACCTTAAAGCTGAAGTTACTGAAGAAATATATCTTTTTGGAGAAATTAGTTTAAATACAAAATTACTAAACTTTATATCACAAAAAGGTATTATATTGCACGTGTTTAATTATTATGGTTTTTATAGTGGCAGTTATTATCCGAGAGAAGCAAATATAAGTGGATACTTGCTAGTTCAACAAGTAAGGACTTATGATAATTTAAAAAAAGAGACTAGAAATTGCAAAAGAAATATTAAAAGCTGCCTCTCATAATATTTATCGAAATATAAGATATTACAATGGTAGAGGAATTGATTTAGAAGAATCAATGAGACAAATTGGTAGTTTATCTAATAAATTAGAATATGGACAAACCATAAATGAGATTATGGGTATTGAAGGCAATATTAGAAAGATATATTATTCTACTTGGAATGATATTGTAAAACAAGATATTAATTTTAAGAAAAGAGTAAAAAGACCACCAGATAATATGATTAATACTCTGATATCGTTTATTAACAGTTTAATCTATACAACAACTTTAGGCGAGATATATAAAACACAATTAAACCCTACAGTAAGCTTTTTACATGAGCCTGGGACAAAAGATTTTCCTTATCTTTGGATATTTCAGAAATTATTTAAACCTTTAATCGGAGAATAGGATGATATTTCCTTACTTAATTAAAAATCAA